>Ga0182021_10001193_pt1 | contig 29490 bp, 26 predicted proteins | sample 612E3MmetaG_FD_120493 | JGI IMG/M metagenome (GOLD analysis project Ga0182021, IMG submission 120493) | Permafrost microbial communities from Stordalen Mire, Sweden - 612E3M metaG (Illumina Assembly) | ecosystem: Environmental > Terrestrial > Soil > Wetlands > Permafrost | place: Sweden... | reverse complement strand
GGCTAAACGGCTACCATGGACGCTCGGCTCCTCGACTACTATAACCAGGAACTCGCTTACATCCGTGAGGTTGGCCGCGAGTTTGCCCATACCTACCCGAAGGTCGCGGGCCGTCTGGGCATGGTCGAAGGTGAGACTGCAGATCCCTACGTGGAACGTCTTCTGGAGGGCTTCGCCTTTCTGTCGGCACGCATCCACTTGAAGATCGATGCCGAGTTTCCGCGCTTTTCGCAGCGTCTCTTGGAAGTGCTCTATCCGCATTATCTGGCACCGACGCCATCCATGTGCGTGGTCGAGATTCCGTACGAGGGCGAGCCGGCCGGCGACATTGCCCAGGGGTTGAGCCTACCTCGCGGTACCGTGCTGCGCAGCCGTCCGGCCGGTGCGGACGGCACGCGCTGCGACTTCGTTACCGGCCACGATGTCGTCGTCTGGCCGATCCGACTGGTCGATGCGGTGGCCTCTTCGCCGACCGAGGACCTGATGGTTCCCGGGGTGAGAAACATCGCCGCCGCAGTGAGCGTCATCCGGCTGAAGTTCAAGGCGCAAACAGCCGGGGCGCTCAAACGTTGCGACCTGGACTCCCTCTGCCTGTTTCTGGGTGGCGAGCAGCGTGTGGCTTCCCATTTGTACCAGTTGCTGGTCGATCGTTGCGTCGCCGTCCTGGTTTCCGACGGCCAGGGGGGACGCTGGCAGCCACTGGCTCCCGGGGCGATCGCCGCCGAGGGCTTCCGCGCCGACCAGGCACTGTTGCCGGCCGATACGCGTGTGTTTCAGGGTTACCGGCTGTTGCACGAGTACTTCGCCTTTCCAGCCCGATTCCACTTCTGTTCGATCGGCGGTCTTCGCCGCGCTGCGGCATCGTTGCAAGGCGATGAGTTCGAAATGGCCATCCTGCTGGACCGCAACCTCGACGCCCTGGCAGCGAGCATCGATCACAGCAGTTTCGTGCTCAATTGCACGCCGGCGGTCAACCTGTTTCCCTACCACGCCGGGCGGGTGATGCTTTCGCTCGGAGAGTTCGAACACCATATCGTGCCCGATCGAACGCGACCGCTGGATTTCGAGATCTATCGCGTTGATGCGGTGCAGGGATTCGATCGCGGCAACATGCCATTGACCAGCTTCCGACCGTTCTATCAGAGCCTCGACTCCGACGCGCGACCTGACGGCGCCTACTATTCGGTGCGGCGAGAGAATCGTCGCTTGTCCGAAACGGCTGAGCGCAACGGCAAGCGTTCCGGATACCTGGGTTCGGAAGTATTTCTGTCGCTGGTCGACGGCGCGGAATCGCCCTGGCATGAGTCCATCGAGCAGCTGTCGATCGCCCTGCTGGCGACAAATCGCGACTTGCCGGCCTTGATGCCTGTCTCCGGACATCACGACTTCACCATCGACAGTTCCAGCCAACTGGCGTTTGCCAACATCCTGCGTGGACCGACGAAGCCGCGCCCGTCGATCGCCGAGCGCGAACTGACCTGGCGACTGATCAGTCACCTGTCGCTAAACTATTTGGCGCTCAAGGATCTCGACGAAACCAATGGTGCCGTCGCGATTCGCGAGTTGCTCGGACTGTATGGTGCCTTGGCCGATCCTTTGGTGGCGCGCCATGGCGAATCGATCGAGTCTTCGCTAGTCCGGCCGGTGACGCGGCGTCTTCCCGGCGACGGGCCGCTGGTCTATGGCCGTGGCGTCAATATCGCGCTGACGGTGGACGACAGCGCGTTCGCCGGGCACAGTCCCTTTCTGTTCGGTAGCGTGCTGGAGCAGTACTTCAGCCGGCACGTGTCGATCAACCTATTTACCGAGTTGACGTTGATCGGCAAGCAGTCGGGACAGATCGCCTACTGGGGTCCGCGCTGGGGAGGGCGTCCCGATGCATGATGTGGCTAGCAGGTCCGGATCGCGTCGGCCGGCGATGTTACCGGCCATCGCCGAGCAGGCCCCGTGGCGGTATGACCTGTTCATGCTGCTGCGCTGGATCGATGCGAGGCAGAAGGCGGCGCCCCGTCTGGGAACCGCGACCCGGCCCGGTGACGAATGCGTGCGCCTGGGCCAGAAGGCCTCCTTGCAGTTTGCGCCGGCCAACATCGACGCCATTGCCACCAATCAGGACGGGCGGATAGTCATCCAGCAGCGAGGCTTCGGTCTGTTTGGACCCAACGGTCCCCTGCCGATCCATTTGACCGAGTACGTAATTGAACGCACTGACAACTACCGTGATCGATCCTTGTCGGCCTTTGCCGATATCTTTCATCATCGCTTCCTGCTGCTGTTCTATCGGGCGTGGGCGCAGGTTCAGCCCACCGTGTCCATGGATCGGCTCGACGACAACCGGTTTGCCGGTTACCTCAGCAGCGTCATCGGCTACGGCGGGCCAGGCCTGCGCAATCGTGATGCGGTGCCGGACGGCGCCAAGTTGTTCAATGGCGGCCATTTTGCCCGGCAAACACGGAATCCCGAGGGAATTATCAGTGCGCTGAAATCGTTTTTCGGCTGTGATTTTTCGCTCGAAGAGCGTCGTTTTCATTGGTTGCACTTGCATCGCGACGACTGCACGCCGCTCGGTGACGCAAATACTCAGGCACGCCTGGGTTTTGGCGCAATCTGCGGTGTCACTGTGCCGGACAGGCACGGGCGATTTCGTCTTCGCGCCGGGCCGCTTGATCTCGATTCGTATCAGCGCTTCCTGCCGATCGGCACGCGTTATCGGCAGGTGCGCGACTGGATTCGCAACTACGTAGGTTTTGAATTCGCCTGGGACGTGTGTCTTGTGCTCAGTGCTGCGGAAGTTCCGCCTACCTCGCTTGGCGGTTCGACGCGCCTTGGCTGGACGACCTGGCTTGGCCGGCGTCCGACCCGCATGGATGCCGACGATCTGATTCTCGATATCGAAGCTGGATGCAAGAACTGATGTTCCGATCCATTTCACCACACTAGCCGCGTCGCCGCCGCCATGTACCAGATCAACCGGGTCTCTCTCTTCGGAAAACTCAATCCGACACTGTACAAGTCGATCGAGAGTGCGACGTCGTTCGCCAAGTTGCGCAGTCACGCCTATGTCGAGCTGGGCCACTGGCTGCACCAGATCCTGCAGCTCAACGACAGCGACCTGCATCGGATCCTGGCGGAGTTCGACATCCAACCCGGCGAGATTCTTCAAGATCTGGCGCACGCCCTGGATGGCTTGCCGCGTGGCGCGACGGCGATCAGCGATCTCTCCGACCACATCGATCACGCCGTTGAGCGCGCTTGGAGTTTTGCCTCGCTGGCTTTCAATGTGCCAAGCATTCGCAGCGGCGTGCTGCTCTATGCCATGCTGGCGACGCCATCCCTGAAGCGCCAGGTGCTCAGCCTCTCGCCACTGTTCGACCGGATATCGCCAGAGCGCCTGTCGGAGCGGTTTGAGGCTTTCGTCGCGGCGAGCCCGGAAGCTGTCGAGTACGGCGGCGCTGATCGTGAGGCCGTAACGTCCGCGGCCAGCGGTGCACCGGGCGACAACGCGCAGTCTGCGCTGGAGCGGTTTACCGTGGACCTGACGGAGAAAGCGCGCGCTGGAGAGCTCGATCCTGTGGAATGTCGTGACGACGAGATCCACCAGGTGATCGACATCCTGCTGCGCCGGCGGCAGAACAATCCGCTGCTGACTGGCGAAGCCGGTGTCGGCAAGACCGCGGTCGTCGAGGGCCTGGCCTTGCGCTTGGTGAGTGGCGAGGTGCCGCCGATCTTGCGCAACGTCTGCCTGCGAACGCTGGACATCGGCCTGCTGCAAGCCGGTGCCAGCATGAAGGGTGAGTTCGAAGACAGGCTGCGCAAACTGATCGACGGCATCCAGCGTGCCGCGGTGACGACCATCCTGTTCATCGACGAGATCCATACCATCGTCGGCGCCGGCGGCTCGGCTGGTACCGGCGATGCGGCCAACCTGCTGAAACCGATGCTTGCCCGCGGAACCCTGCGGACGATCGGTGCGACAACCTGGAGCGAGTACAAGAAGTACATCGAGAAGGATCCGGCGCTGACGCGGCGCTTCCAGGTCGTGCAGGTGCTCGAGCCGGACGAGGAACGTGCGATCCGCATGGTGCGCACTGTCGCGCCAGCACTGCAAAGGCATCACCAAGTGTTGCTGCTCAATGCGGCGATCGAAGCGGCAGTACGGCTGTCACATCGCTATATTCCGTCGCGCCAATTGCCCGACAAGGCGGTCAGTCTGCTCGACACCACTTGCGCGCGCGTGGCGATCAGCCAACATGCCCTGCCGCCGGAACTGGAGAATTGTCTGAGTTGCATCGACGCGCTGACGCTCGAAAAGGAGATGCTGGAGCGCGAGGCACGCTACGGCGCGCCGCAGCGGGCCCGCATGGCCGAGATCGACTCGGCAGTCGAGGCATCGCGTGCGCTCGCCGCAACATTGAACGGGAAGTACGAGCAGAGCCGCACGCTGGTTGCGGAAATAGTCGCCTTGCGCTCGCAACTCGACCAAGCAAGGAGAGATGAGGGCGAGGAGATTGCGCAGGCGACGCAACAGCCGGCAACGTCAGCGGATCTGATTGACGATGGCCAATTGCTGGAGCGTTTGCAGGTGCTGGAAACCGAGTTGTCTGCGTTGCAGGGCGATAGTCCGTTGGTGTTTGCCGCGGTGGATGCCCAATCTGTTGCGGCAGTTGTGGCGGATTGGACCGGGATACCGGTAGGACGTATGGTCAAGGACGAGATCGCCGCCGTGCTGTCACTGGCGGATGCCCTGGAGATGCGTGTGATCGGGCAGCGGCACGCCCTGGAGGTGATCGCGTCGCGCGTGCAGACCTCGCGGGCTAAGCTGGACGACCCGTGCAAGCCGGTCGGCGTCTTTCTCCTCTGCGGACCGTCAGGCGTCGGCAAGACCGAGACGGCGCTGGCGCTGGCAGAGACTCTCTACGGCGGCGAACAGAACCTGATCACGATCAATATGAGCGAATTTCAGGAGTCGCACACGGTATCGACGCTGAAGGGCGCACCGCCCGGCTACGTCGGCTACGGCGAGGGCGGCGTACTGACCGAGGCCGTACGCCGGCGACCACACAGCGTCGTGCTGCTCGACGAAGTGGAGAAAGCGCATCCGGATGTCCATGAAATCTTCTTCCAGGTGTTCGACAAGGGCTGGATGGAGGACGGCGAGGGGCGCTACATAGATTTTCGCAACACCATCATTCTGCTGACCGCCAATGTCGGTACCGAGCTTACCGCCACGCTGTGCCGGGATCCCGAGCTGCTGCCAACCGCTGCGGCGCTGGTCCAGGCGCTGCGGCAGCCGCTGCTCAAGGTGTTCCCCGCTGCACTGCTGGGACGGCTGCTGGTCGTGCCGTACTTTCCGCTCAGCGACGCGACGCTGGCAGCGATTATTCATTTGCAACTCGCCCGGATTGGCGAGCGCATTCGCTCGCAGCACGGCGCGCGCTTCGAGTACGAGGGCAGCCTGGTGGACTTCGTGGCCAGCAGATGCCAGGAGGTTGAGTCGGGTGGCCGGATGGTGGATAGCATACTCACCAACGTCATTCTTCCCGAGATCAGCCGCGAGTGTCTGCGCCGCATGACCGGCGGTGTGGCGATGACGTCAGTGGGCTTGTCGGCGAGTGAGGGACGGGTGATTTATGCCTATGGGTAAATCGGCTCAATTGTATTGCTGGAGACGCGGGTGATCTGGAGACTATGATGGCTGTGGCGTCGTTGGATGACGAAGTGACCAAGTGCATTCCGTCCCCTGTGGGTGGCTTGCCCGTTGGTACGCGAATCCAGGACTACTGCATCAAGGGTGTGGTCGGGGAGGGCGGCTTTGCCATCGTCTACCTTGCCGACGATGTGTTGTTGCATCGCGAAGTGGCGATCAAGGAGTATATGCCGGCCGCGCTCGCCGTCCGCAACCCTGGACAAGGTGTGGGACCGCGTTCGGCCAGCCACGGCGAGACCTTCATCAAGGGAATGCGCAGCTTCATCAACGAAGCCAGACTGCTGGCGCAATTCAAGCATGTTGCCTTGATCGACGTACTGCGCTTCTGGGAGGAAAACGGTACGGCCTATATGGCAATGCCCTACTATCGGGGCAAGACGCTGCGCGAGACTTTTCGCCAGGCTGATTTTCGTTGCGACGAAGCCTGGCTGCGCCGTTTGATCGAGCCGATTCTCAGCGGCGTGCAGACGATGCATCGCGAGAATTGTTTTCATCGGGACATCTCTACCGACAACATCATCATCCTTGCCGATGGCAACCCGGTTCTGCTCGACTTCGGCGCCGCACGGCGCATCGTCGCCGCCCCCGATCAACTGGCGACGGTCATTCTGAAACCGGGCTTTGCGCCCATCGAGCAGTACTCCGACGATACCGCAACGGCGCCACAAGGTCCATGGACCGATATCTATGCGCTCTGCGCCGTATGCTATCTCGCGATCTCGGGGCGCATGCCGGCAACTTCTGTGGCCCGCATCATGCGCGATCCGGTGGTGCCGCTGACCAGTCTGGATATCCCGGGTTTCACGGCCAATTTTCTCGTTGCGATCGACAAGGGATTGGCGGTTCGTCCGGAAGATCGTCCCCAATCGGTCCAGGAATTCGCCGCCCTGCTCGATCGACCCAGTCCGGTAAAGGCGCGGCCGACCGTTCCACCCTCACCGGCGCAGGACAAAGGTAATGGCTCGGCAGCCGGCAAAACAAGTACGCCAGCGCCAGCCAAGCGCGTGTCGGATGCCGGGCGGAGCAAAGATCCAGCCACGGCCGCCGCTGCGATCACAACGCCGGTCATCGTCAACGCACCGGAGAGCGCCGATCGCACGCCGCGCCGGAGAAGCAGCGACCGGGTGACTGCAAAGGCGCCGGACCGAACGACGTCAGCAAAGGCGCGCAGCGGTCGCGGGCGGCGCAACTATTCGTTGTTGATCGGTGTCGCACTTGCGTTCGGCCTGGCGCTACTGATGGGCTACCTGAGGATGTCGCGGGCCCCGTCACCGCCGGCACGCGACAATGCCGCGCTGGGCCAACCATTGCCTGGCGCAAAGAGCCCGGTAGCCGTGGTCGTCGCCGTGCCGACCGCCCGACCGCCAGAGCCGGTTTTGGTGCCAGACGGGACACTGGCGGCGCCTGTAGAGCCCGTGCCAGTGCCACCATTGGCACCGCGGAGTCGTCCCGTGGCCACGGCGCTTGAACCAGCGATCGCCGAGCCCCGCACTGCCTTCGAAGCGCAGAACAGGAAGCCGAGCGGCACCCGTCACCCGGCTGCCGATCTCGCAGCCACTCCCGGTAGCTCTGGCAAAGCGGCAGCCGGCGATTCTCCGGTGTTCAGCAAAGGTGCGGTCAATATCCGTGTCAGGCCCTGGGGTCTGGTCGCCGTGGACGGGCGGCCTCTGGGCGCGTCGCCGCCCTTGCAACGCATTTGGCTGCCGGTTGGCAAACATACGGTGCTGCTCACTCATCCGCGCGGAACGAATTTCGCGACGGAGATCATGGTCGCGGAATCGGGCGTCGTAGAGGTCGTACACGACTTCGCCGCCGCGCCAACCAAACCCCGTTAGAAGGCAATGTATGGATAACCAATCAGGCCTGGATACGCACTTGTCGGCCGGTGCCGATCGCCGCAACGACGCCGCACGGCGCAGGGGCGTGGGCGGATTTGTCCCGCTTGTTTGCGCCATCTCGATCCTGTCGGGTTGTTCGGTACTTTTGGACGCGCCATCTCAAGACGGCGTCCAGATCGTCAAGTCTGTGGGACGGACGGTGGCCGCAAACGAAAGCGCTGCCACTATCCCGTCCACATCAATCCTGGATCTCACGCGGGCGCGCAAGTCCGGTCAGAACGGCGCGGCGAATGGATCTCGCGGTCGGGAAGGCACGCGCAAGATTGACCTGACCAGCAGCGATGCGGTGCGTGACCTGCAGGAACGTGCGCTCAAGACCGTCGCCGAAAAGAAGCTGGTACAGGCGATCGGTTACTTCAACAGCGAAAAGGTCGATCAGGCAAGAAGAGTCATCGATCTGGCACTCATTGCGGATCTGCGCCGGGCGGCGGATCGTGCGGTTGCCTACATGTACCTGGGCTTCATTTATTGTTTCGATTTCGATAAGAACGTCTGCGCCCTGCAGTTCCGGCGCATGTATGCGGAAGAGCCCGGCTACCTGGTAACCGGCGAGGCCCCCGGCTACGCCAAATGGTTCCCCGTGCTGCAGGACGTTACCGCGCAATATCTGCACGATACGCAGCCGGAAGTAAGTCTTGGCAGCGGCTCGGATGCGCCGGTAACCCGGATCCCGTCTGCACTTCTGGTATCGAAGACGCCAGATGGCAGTTCCCAATTGCTCTTGAACCTGCGTCCCGGCGGAGCCATTGCGTTCGACGGCCAGTCGGTCGGCGACTCGCCGCCAGTGAGACTCATCAAGGTTACGCCAGGCCTTCATTTGTTCGTGTTGTCCAGCGGCCAGAGTCCGCTGTTTGCCGTCGACGTCGACGTCGGCGTCGGCGAGCAGATCGAGATTCGTCGCGGCGTCCAGTGAGGGGGCGGAATGTGCATCGGTCATCGTAGCTTGTTGGCAACGCCCGCTGACGGCGCCTTGTTGGCGTGCCTGCTTGCGCTGTTCGCGTGTGGCTGCGTCAATCCGCCAAGGGACGTGAACGCTGTTGACGGTAGCAAGGGTGCCGGACAGCAATTCCTGAATTCAGGAATCGATGGGACGCCGCAGCAGGTACAGCAGCGCGACCTGGCTGCCGAGGAAACCATCGCGCTGGCGACAACCTACTACGATCAAGGCAATTACCCAGCCGTGATCGGAATCCTTACCGTCAGCCGGGACTTGCCGCGGGCTTCCGTTCCGGTGCGCATTCGCGCCAAGAAGTTGCTGGCCTTCTCGCACTGTATCGACGGCAGGACCGCCGTCTGCGAGAAGTACTTCGAGGAGATACTGGAACTGGATCCGCGCTTTGAACTGACGCCCTTCGAAACCGGCAACCCGGTCTGGGATCCCGCGTTTCGTCGCGCCAAGCGAGCGCCGGCGAAGAAGAAGGGAGGTTGACGTGCTCGACATTATTGCCCTGAGCTATAACGACCTGCCGCCGGTGGTTCCCGTCCGTGGGGTGATTCCGGACGAGGGCGGCACCATAGGACGCGACGCCGAGAACGCGCTGGTACTTCCCGATCCAGCACGACTGGTGTCACGCAAGCACGGGCGGTTTTTCCGTGACGGCGATGCCTACATGATCGCCAACATCAGCGACGGCAATCCATTCGTCGTCAATGACCAGGATGTTCCGGCCGGAGCCACGCGCAGGTTGTCCGACGGTGATCTGTTGCAAATCGGCGGCTACGTTCTGCGCATCCGCTTTCCGGCTGAACAGGCGCTCGTCACCTCGGCATATTCCGCGTCCGAAGCGCCAGGCGTCGGTGCGGCTGATCTGCCGTTTGGCGATGGCTTGCCGCCGCGTGCAGCGCCGATCGGCCGCGCATCGCCAGCCTTCGACTTGATCGGCGGCGGCTCCAGCGGCGCCTTGCCCGGTCCGTTCGACGACTTGCTGGGAACGCCGGTTGCGCCGCCAAAGGAGTTTCTTCGCGCGGCGAACGGCAATTCGAGTGTCAGCAATCCTGCCCGATCGCAGATCATTCCGGCGGATTTCGATCCATTTGGCGCCGCCGCGCTACAACGGCAAACTGTTGTTGCGCCAGATCAGCTGGACAGCAATGATGCCGGTCTGGACGTGGTGATGCCCAAGCTTTCGGCATTCTCGGTCGTGGATGGAGACCCGGATATTTCAGCTGTCCATTGCTCGGATATCCTCGCCCCCGAGGGCATCCAGCTGACGCTCGCCGTGGATCAAGAAAGCCACGATCCGTTGTTGCTGTTCACGGACCCGTCCCGGAGCAGCCCGCTGCTGGAGGCGCTCAATAGCCATTCGGCCGGAGTGCCATCGATGGAGGCGGCGACGGACTTCGCAGCCGCTTTTCGGGCCCCGGTGGCGCAGTCTGGCCCGGCTGAAGTTGTTGCCCCTGCGCAAACGAAATTGGCGAGCGATCAACTTGCCAGTGAGCCAACTGTGGTGGCTACGACCGCCGATGGGCTTGTCGAGGCACAGCCGGCAGCTGACGGCGAGCCATCGTTGGCGCCCTCGTCGCTGCCGGCCGACGGGTCCGCGCAGGCGCTGCGGGCGGAACTCAAGCGCGCGTTCGAGGAGGGTTTTTGCGCCGAGTTGCCTGTCCAGGCCGGCGAATTCGGTCCGGAGACCCTGCGGCTGATCGGCGCGCTGCTGCGCATCTCGATCGTTGGTACGCTGGATCTGATGCGTGCGCGAGCTGTGGTAAAAAAGGAGATCCGTGTCGCGATGACGGTCATCGAGCCGAACGACAACAACCCGTTGAAGTTCTCGCCTGATGTGGACATCGCCGTCCAATATCTCTTCGGTCGCAAGTATCCGGGATTTCTCGGGCCGACCGCCGCGATGGCGGAAGCCTATTCGGACCTGTCGGCGCACCAGACGGGGATGGTGGCGGGAATGCGCTCTGCGATGGAGGACATCATCCATCGCTTTGATCCGGCCAAGATTCAGACCGAGGTTGTCGCCAAAGGATTGCTGAGCAAGATCAGTCCAATGCGCGGTCGTGCCCGCTACTGGGATGCCTATTGCGCGCGCTACCAGGGGATCGCCGATGCTTTGGGTCACGATTTCCAGGATTTCTATGCCAAGGCATTCACGCGCGCCTACGAGGACGAAATCGGCAGCCGTCCGGAAGCGAATCCACCGCCATGAGCATCACAGTCGCAGCAGTGAGCGAACGGGGCGACCGGGCGGTCAACGAAGATGCGTTCAACTTTGTCGCCGGCGATGGCCTGGGCTGCTTCGTCCTCGCCGATGGCGCCGGCGGACATGACCATGGCGACATTGCATCGAAAGCCGTGGTTAAGGAGATGCTTGGCGCCTTTTCCGAGCAGCCCGCGATCAGCAAAGACGTTCTGCAACGAGGGCTCGATTTGGCGCGATCCAGTCTGGACCGCGAACGACGCTTTCACGAGGGTGCGGGGCGGATGGACTCCACAGTGGCCTGCCTGCTGCTCGACGCCACCGCAGGTCGCGCACTCTGGCTGCAACTCGGCGATTCCCGCATCTACTTGTTTCGCAACCAGCGCGCCCATCTGCTGACCCGTGACCACAGCGTTCTGCAGTCGGTGATCGATGCCGGGCTACATCGCGGATCGGTTCGTGGCGCGGCGGACAGGAATCGACTCTATGCTTCCGTATGCGCCGAGGAACAGCCGGCCGACATGTTGAGCGCCGAGCCGCTCGGTGTCGAAGAGGCAGACATGTTTCTGCTCTGTTCCGACGGATTTTGGGACGCGGTTGACGAACCGTTGATGGAAGGTTGCCTCCGACAATCGCGCAATCCGCGCGAGTGGCTGGACAAGTTGTTTGGCGAAGCCAGGCCGGTTGGCGGCAACTGGGACGACAATGCAACGGCGGTGGCTGTCTGGCTCGGTTGCAAGGACGAGACGACCTTCTTCGGCACCCGCCAGGACAGGGGGGCGGAGATTGTCTGACCAGGGCTTCCAGAAGACCGGGCAATCGATCGTGGCAGCTGCGTGCGAGGAGGGACATCGCCGGTGACGGACGTGCCCGCGTTTACTGCCTTGCCCGCCTGGTTCGGCAAGCTGCCTTCGATGAGCGAATTCTTCAGCCGGCGCCTGCTGCCGAATTTCGATTCGGCGATTGAGGAATGGATGCGTGACGGCATGAAGAACCTTGCCGTCGCCCAACCCGATGATTGGCGAGAGCGCTATCTGGTGGCGCCGTTGTGGCACTTCGCGATGACGCCCGACATCTGGAGCCGCGATGCCATTCTCGGCTGCATTGCACCAAGCGCTGACCGGTTTGGCCGCGCTTTTCCGCTGATTGTTCTTCAGGCCTTTCGCGGTGACTCGCTCGGCCCGCTGCTGCCGCCGCAATGCGATTGGCTCTACGACCTGGATCGGCTGGCACGTGATTGCGTCGGGCAGGCCATGACGCCGGAGGATTTCGACCAACGCGTGATCGACCTTGGCCGCGCCGTCGAGATCGGTAGCGTCGATTCGACGTCCGGCATACTCAAGGATCTCGGCATTTCCGAACCGGGTAGGGCAAGACAGCGAAGACACTTTCCCTGGCCCGATCTAAAGGAGCAGTTCTCGCTGCGCCGGCGGCGCAGTTTCTGGTGGGCGGAGACAGCGCCTTCCCGGCCGGCGAGACAGATCATCCATTCCGGCAGGCCCGACACGGAATTGTTCCGCTTGCTGTTCGGGGAGATCTAGCATGTCAGGCAACAAAGTGCTCTTCATGCCGGTGCTGCTGGATCGCCTGACCGACGAGTTTCCGGACCGGCGCTTCGAGACGCGCAAGATCGGCATCGGTCGCAGCGAGTATTACAACGCAGTGATTCGCGATATCTCCTGGCTGCTGAACTCGACCCAGTTCGAATCCGACCTGGGACTTGAGCTGCCACCAAGGGTGAAGGACAGCACGTTGAACTACGGTCTGGTGCCGATCTCGGGACGGCGCTTCAGCGAACTTGATCTGCCGGAAATTGCCCAGAGCATCAAGCACGCCATTGCGACGTTCGAGACGAGAATTCTGGCGGAAACGATCAGTGTTGTGCCATTCTACGACCCGGTTTCGCAGGCCCACAATCTGGCTGTGTTCGAGATCTCGGCAAAGTTGTGGTTCGAACCCTCGCCGATCGATCTTCGCGTGCGTACCGAACTCGATATGGAGGCTGGACACGCGATCGTCGTCGGCCGGTAGAATTTGTCCCTAAGGTTTGTTCTCATTCAGTCGGCGAGATGCGTTGCCGCTGAATGTGGATGGTGGCGCGTCCTTGCTGGTCGGCTGCAAGGGCAAAGGCGCTGAAACGATCTCCGCCCGCTCGCCCGCCTTCCGGCTGGCAGTGATCACCAGAACTGGATTGGCCTTCGCTTGTTTCCTGCTTGCCTGGGATTGCGCGCTGCCCTCCCGCTTGAATCGGGCGATGGCTTCATTGAATGCACGACGCAGCTTGTTGGTCGGTTTACCGGCCGCTTCTGCCTCGCGCAGCTTGCGCAGCAGGTTGCTGATCTCGGAGGGCGGCGCAACGGAACGTAGCTGCGCCGGCGCGAGCGGCCCCCTGGTCGCTTGGGCAAAGAGTTCCGGCGACGACACCAGTCTGGCAATTCTGAAATTGCCGTTTCGCATCGCCCAGGTAAATGCCGTATCACCTTGGTCGTTGGTCAGATTCGGGTCGGCGCCAGCCTCAAGCAGTTGTCGCGCCAGATCTTCATGGCCTTCGCGTGCCGCCATCATCAGGACCGATGCATCGTTCGGCGCCCGCGCGTTCACATTGGCGCCACGTGCCATCAGTAGCGCCGCGATTTCTCGATGTCCGGCGAACACCGCATAGTGAAGCGCGCTCCAATAGTTGCCGTTTCTGTTCACGCCAACGCCGCGGTCGAGCAGCCAGCGGACCGCTTCCAGGTGGCCACGCCAGGCAGCCAGTTGTAGGGCCTGCTCGCCGAAGCGGTTGGTCTGGTTCGGATCGGCGCCGCGGGAAAGAAACAAGTCCATTATCGGTATGTTGCCTTCCCAGGCACCGATCATCAGACCGCTACCGATCCTGTCGGCGAGCTGGTTCGGATCTAAGCCTTCATCAAGCCAGGCCCGAGCCTGATCCAGGTGGCCGGCCTCGATGGCGACGCCAAAAGTCACCGGATCGGGTAATTCGGCCCAAGCCTGGGCGGCTGGTAGACAAGCAATCGCGGTAACCACGGCAAGCATGCGAAGCGCCTGGATTACCGGGTACAAGAGGTTGGTTGCTCCGCGTTGTGGCTGACGACGTTTGCTATTCTTGAAGATCATGCGGTAAGCAACAGGAATTGTCTCGCTGGGCGGCTTAAGCGAACATCATCCGCCAACACTGATTGAGAGACCACACGTATCAAGATGGCGACAGCTACCCTGCTCTTGCGCCATTGGCCCGCACGTTCGTCCATGGCCAGGGCCGAAGTGTCGGCCAATGTGCTCCAGCGAACGGAGGCGCGGCGAAATACTCGCAACAATGACGACTCCATCGGTGCACTCTGCTGTCGCGTGAGTGCAATACGTTGAACCAAACCGGAGAGTCGATATGAACCAGAGTGGCAGTCAATCAAATCATCTCGGTGTTCGCCTGCTGGCGGCATTCGTCCTTATCTTTACGTTGGCGTTCGCGCCCGGAGTGAGCCTCGCCGCCGAAAAGGGTGATCACAAGGATCGCACCGAACTGCGCATCCAGGACATGCATGCCAAGCTCAATATCACGGCAGCGCAGGAGGAACAGTGGAGCAAGGTCGCGCAGACGATGCGCGACGACGCCAGCGCTATCGATGTGCTGGTCCAGGCCAGGATGGCGCACAGCAAAGACATGACCGCGCTCGACGATCTGAAGTCCTACGGCGAGATCGCGGACGCCCACGCAGAGGGGATCAAGAAGCTGACGCCGGTCTTCGCCGTCCTTTACGACAGCATGTCGGATCCGCAGAAACTTGCCGCAGACAACCTTTTCCGCCGCGGTGAGCACATGTCTGCTCGCCACAAACAGGGTCGCAAGGCTTCAGCCAAGAATTGATGGCGAATGCGGGCAGGGCAGTACGGCCAAGCGTCCGGGCCCCGTCGCATTTGCATCCATGATGCCAAGAAGGGAAGAACGCAATGAAATCCTCAATATTACGGAGCAGTTGGTTCGAGACAACGGGTCGCAAGGTGGCGCTGGCGCTCGTATTGGTCACGACGCTAGGCAGCCTGTCACTATCGCCGGCGCTGGCGGCCAGAGATGACGGAGATAGGCGAGACAATCGAGACGGGCGAAATGGCCGGCAAGACAATCGCGATCACCGCCAGTGGCAGAGCGATCATCGGGGCAACTTTGTCTACCAGCAACGGTACCGGCATCCCTACAACTATGCGCAGCCGGTCTACGTTCCGCCGCCCGTCTATTACGAGCCTCAGCAATCGCCAGGAATCAACCTGTTCTTCCCGCTCGATCTTCGTCGCTAGCCGTTCGTTCGAGCCGCCACCTGGCCCACCCCATTGAGGAGTCACCTGATGAATCCGTCGCGGCTGATCGAATACGGCCAAAGCTATTGGCTTGACAACCTGACGCGCAGGATGATCGTCGACGGCAGTCTGGCGCGACGGGTAAATCAGGAAGGGTTGGGCGGCCTGACATCGAACCCGGCCATCTTTCACAAGGCGATTGCCAAGAGTCACGACTACGATGAGCAGATTCGGCTGCAGGCGCTCGCCGGCCGTTCGGTTCAGGAGATCTACGATGACCTGACCACTGCCGACGTTCGCGCCGCCTGTGACATCCTCCGTCCGGTCTTCGACCGCACAGAGGGCGTGGATGGTTTCGCCAGCCTGGAAGTTTCGCCGCATCTTGCCCATGACACTGAGGCTTCCATTGCCGAAGCGCAGCGACTTTACGCCGTGGTCGACCGGCCCAATCTGTTCATCAAGATTCCCGGCACAGCGGCCGGAGTGGCGGCGGTGGAAGAGTTGTTGTTCGAGGGTATCAACGTCAACATCACGCTGTTGTTTTCCGTTGCCAGCTACCAGGCGGTCGCCGACGCCTACCTGCGGGCGCTGGAGCGGCGTCTCGCAGCCGGCAGACCGCTCAACCACGTCGCATCGGTGGCGAGCTTCTTTCTCAGCCGCATCGATGTCCTGGTCGATCAGATGTTGGGCCAGCGTACCAGCGCGCAAGCCGCGCTCTTGCAGGGCAAGGCCGGCGTTGCCAACGCCAAGTTGGCTTATCGGAGTTTTCAGGAGCTGATTGCCGGCCAGCGCTGGCGGGTCTTGGCGCAAGCGGGTGCCAGGCCTCAGCGGGTGCTTTGGGCGAGCACCAGCACCAAGAACGTCGCCTATCGCGATGTCATGTATGTCGAACCGCTGATCGGGCCGTACACGGTCAATACCCTGCCGGAAGAGACCATCGCCGCCTTTGCCGATCACGGCGACGTGGAGAACACGCTGGTGCACGGTATCGACGAGGCGCAGCGAGTGATGACCGGGCTGGCAGCTGTCGGCATCGACTTCGCTCTGGTCACCGGGCAACTCGAAAGCGAAGGCATTCAGAAGTTCATCGAACCCTACGAGGCCCTGCTCGACATCATCAGCGACAAGCGGGACAAGTACGTCCTGGCCGGGAATACGACAGGGCTCGAAATGATGGCGCGCAAACTGCGTCGCGAGGTCATCGCCATGACCACTGCGGCGGGATCGGGCCATCCCACCTCGTGCATGTCCTGCGCCGATATCGTCGCTGCACTCTTCTTCCGCGAGATGCGCTGGGATCCAAAGGCGCCGCAGGCACGCAACGTCGACAGTTTCATCCTGTCGAAAGGTCACGCGGCGCCCATCTGGTGGGCGGCCCTGCATGAGGCCGACGCCATCACCGACGATATCCTGACCTTGCGCCGCCTGGACAGCAATCTCGAGGGCCATCCGACCGCCAACAATCCGTGGGTCAGGGTTGCCACGGGTTCCCTGGGCCAAGGGCTGTCGGCTGCCAACGGTATCGCCTTGGCCAATCGCCTCGACGGCATTGCCGCGTGTGTGTATTGCCTGTTGGGTGACGGCGAATGTTCCGAAGGTTCGGTATGGGAAGCCGCCCAGTTTGCCTCACTGCACAAGCTGTCGCAGGTGATCGCCATCGTTGACATGAACGGCCTGGCCCAAACCGGCCCGGCGCCGTATGACCATGATGGGTCGGTATTTGTCCGTCGCTTTCAGTCCTTTGGCTGGAGGACCATCGAGATCGATGGCCACGATTTGCCGGATATTGTCTATGCTCTGCACCGCGCTCGCGACGCCGGACCTACGGCCATCATTGCCCGCACGGAAAAGGGTAAGGGGGTTTCGTTTCTGCAGGGGGCTCTGGGCTGGCATGGCAAAGCGCTCGACAAGAAGCAGATGGAGCAAGCCTTTGCCGAACTGGGCGAAGCCGACATCAGGCTCCACGTTGAACCCCGGGGTGTTGGCCAGTTCGAGGCAACGAGTCAGAGCGAAGCATTTCCTCGCCTGCAGTTGGCCTATCAAGCGGGCGAGGCGGTTGCCACCCGGGAGGGCTACGGCAACGCTCTCAGGAAGCTTGGTGCGCTGATTCCGGACCTGGTGGCGCTTGACGGCGACGTCAGTGAATCAACGCGTAGCAAGTTGTTCGCCGATGCGTATCCGGAACGCTTCTTCGAGTCTTGGATCGCCGAACAGAATATGGTCGGCGTTGGGCTGGGGCTGGCAGCAAGCGGCAAGCTGCCCTTTGTGTCCACATTTGCCTGCTTTCTGACCCGTGCTGCCGACTTCATCCGCATGGCCAGCCACAGCCGGCCACACCAGCTTGTCTTCTGCGGCAGCCACGCCGGCGTCTCGATTGGCGAGGATGGACCGTCCCAGATGGGACTGGAAGACATCGCCATGTTTCGCGCGCTCAATGGCAATACCATTCTCTATCCGTGCGACGCCGTCAGCGCCGAGCGCCTGACCGAAGAGGCGGCCCGTACCTGCGGCATCGTCTATCTGCGCACCAGCCGCCCGAAGTCGCCGGTCATCTACGACAACGACGAGGTCTTTTCAGTCGGCGGCAGCAAGACCCTGCGTTCATCGTCCGCGGACACTTTCACCATCGTCGCGGCCGGCATCACGGTCCACGAAGCCTTGGCGGCACACGACAGTCTCAAGGAAAAGGGAATTGTGACTCGGGTCATCGATGCCTATTCGGTCAAGCCCCTCGATGCCGACACGTTGGCGCGGGCGGCGCAGGAAACTTCGGCAATTTTTGTGGTCGAAGACCACTGGGTCGATGGCGGTCTGGGCGACGCAGTCGCGGCGGTAGTGGGTTCGCTGGGCCTGGGCGCGCCGGTCTACCGGCTTGCAGTTGCCAGCGAGCCGCGTTCCGGCACGGGGGAACAACTACTGGAGCGTTACGGCATTTCGCGCCACGCCATCGAACGGAGAATCTTGCAAGCAGTGAACGAGGCGGCGCATCAGGGTTGACGGCGCCGCTTCCTGAACCGGAGGGCAGCCATGCACGCGCCAGGCAACCCAGGTATTGCCCCGACTTGGACGAGCAGTGCCAAGGACATGGTGGGCTGCGCGCTCGGCTCGCCACGGCTGTGGTTTACCACCGGCTATGGCATCCTCAACGAAGTCTATTACCCGCGTGTGGATGTGCCGCAAATCCGTGATCTGGGCTTCATCGTCGCCGACGGAAAAGGTTTCTGGGTCGAGGTCAAGCGTCTGGGCAACTACCGTAGCGAACTGCCGGCGCCAGGCATTCCGGCAGTCGAAATTGTTCACCGGCATCCTCGTTTCGACCTGCGTCTGCGCATCGCGCCGGATTCGCATCGAGACGTCTTGCTACTCGAAGTGACGCTCGACGGGGACGAGGGTTTGCGGCCTTATGCCTTGCTGGCGACGCATCTCGGCGGTACCGGCAACGACAATACGGCGCGGGTGGATCGTTACCGCGGACGCAAGGTACTTTGGGCCGACCAGGGGCCATTTTCGCTTGCGCTGGCGGCAGTCGATGACGGCCAGCGCGATGCCTGGGGGGCAGCGAGTGTCGGCTACGTGGGTACCAGCGACGGTTGGCAGGACTTTGCCGCCAACGGAGCATTGACCTGGCAATTCGACATAGCCGGTCCCGGCAACGTCTCTCTGATCGGCGAATTGCCCCGTCGAGCCACGCTGGCGCTGGGCTTCGGCACCAGCCGGGAATCGGCGGCGACGCTGGCCTTCTCCGCCCTCAGCGAACCATTTCAGCATGCCTGGCAGGAGCATGTTTCGGCCTGGCGCGCCTGGCAGGGGCAGCTGCAATGTCCAGGCGATCTGCCGGCGCAGATCCGTGACCAGATAGCGACGTCGGCGATGGTGCTGAAGGTGCATCGTGACAAGACCTATCCCGGCGCCATGGTGGCAAGCTTGAGCATTCCCTGGGGCAACAGCCGCGATGACGTCGGTGGCTACCATCTCGTCTGGCCGCGCGACCTGGTCGAGAGCGCTGGAGCGCTGCTGGCTCTTGGCGAAATCGACGAAGCGCGTTCGATTCTGCGCTATCTCATCGCCACCCAGAACGAAGACGGGCATTGGGCGCAGAACCAATGGCTCGGCGGCAAGGCGTTCTGGGGCGGCATGCAGCTCGACGAAATGGCCTTCCCCGTGCTCCTGGCGGCGGGGCTGGCCGAGCGTGGTGCGCTCGACGCCGTGGAGGTCCGTGACATGGTGCGCGGCGCCCTGAGCTTTATCGCCGCCAACGGCCCGGGTACCGAGCAGGATCGCTGGGAAGAGGATGCCGGCATCAACACGTTCACCCTGGCGGTGTGCATCGCCGCACTGGTGGGCGGCGCATGTTTTCTCGACCAGCCGGGGCGCGATTTCGCGCTTGCCCTTGCGGACTATTGGAATTCGCAAGTGGAGAATTGGGCCAGTGCCCATGGCACACACATCGCTCAGGAGTCCGGGGTGGACGCGCACTATGTTCGCATTGCGCCGCCGCCGAGTGCTGATCTGGGCGATAGCCTCAGGTTGGTATTGCCGATCAAGAATCTTGTCCGTGACCCGGGACTGCCGGCGCAGGAACAGATCGGCACCGACTTTCTGCAACTGGTGCGCTTCGGCTTGCGCAGCGCCGACGATCCCTTGATCCGTGCCAGCGTCAAGACGGTGGATGACCATCTTCGGGTCGATACGCCCAACGGTCCGGCCTGGCGGCGCTATACCGGCGACGGCTACGGCGAACACGCCGACGGCAGTCCGTTCGACGGCACGGGGCAAGGGCGGCCGTGGCCGCTGCTTGCCGGTGAACGCGGACACTTCGAACTGGTTGCCGGTGTCGATCCGCTACCCTATCTGGAGACAATGGCGGCAATGGCCGGCAGCGGTGGGCTGCTGCCGGAACAGGTGTGGGATGCGGCTGCGATTCCGGAGCGCAATCTCTATCCCGGCAAACCGACCGGTTCGGCCATGCCTCTGGTGTGGGCCCACGCGGAGTTTATCAAGCTGGTGGTCAGCCGGGCGCTGGGCCGACCCTTTGACGCCTTGCCCAGTGTGCAGGACCGCTATCGTGGTCTATGCAAGACGACTGATCGCGTGTTCTGGAGCCAACGGCAGCCGGCTAGATTGTTGCAAGCCGGGCAGGTACTGGGCATTTGCCTGCCGGCGGCGGCTACGGTGCTTTGGAGCGTCGATGGCTGGCAGACGGCGACCAATTCGCCGACACACGACACTGGTCTCGGCGTGCAATTGGCGGATATTCCAGTTGGCGACCTGGGCGCCGGATCTCGCGTGGCCTTCACGATCCATTGGTCCGATCCGGATCGTTGGGAAGGTCGCAATTTTCAGGTGGACCTCGTTGAGCGGAGCTATTGATCATTCGCGCTCGTGAAAGGGATGGCATATGCAACTGGGTATGATCGGTTTGGGCAGAATGGGCGCGAACATGTGTCGCCGTCTGATGCGCGGCGGCCAGGTCTGCGTCGTCCATGACATTCATGGCGATGCCGTGGCCCGGCTTGCCGCCGAGGGCGCGATTGCCGCGCAATCGCTGGAAGATTTCGTCGCCAGACTGGAACCCCCGCGCAGCGTTTGGCTGATGGTGCCGGCGGCGGTGGTTGAAGAAACGGTCACCTCCCTAGCCAAGTTGCTCGAGCCCGGCGATGTGGTGATCGATGGCGGTAACTCCCACTATCGCGACGACATGCGCCGCGCCAAACGGCTTGGTCCAGCCGGCATTCACTACCTGGATGTCGGTACCAGTGGCGGCATCTGGGGCGCGGATCAGGGCTACTGCCTGATGATCGGCGGTGAGGAGATCATCGTCCGGCGGCTCGAGCCGATCTTCATGGCGCTCGCGCCGGGCATCGACGCCGCGCCGCGAACGCCTGGCCGAGACGGTATTGCCAGCAGCGCCGAGCAGGGCTATCTGCACTGTGGCGGCAGCGGCGCCGGACACTTCGTCAAAATGGTTCACAACGGCATCGAGTACGGCATCATGGCCGCCTACGCTGAAGGTCTCAACATCCTCCGCCACGCCAATAGCGGTAGCGTTGGTCGCCAAGCGGATGCGGAGACGGCGCCGCTGGAGGATCCGGACGCTTATCGGTACGACCTCGAGCTTGGTGACATTGCCGAGGTCTGGCGACGTGGCAGCGTCATTCGCTCCTGGTTGCTGGACTTGACGGCGCAGGCGCTACAGCGCGACGCCGATCTGTCGGCCTTCCAGGGGCGGGTGTCGGACTCGGGAGAAGGCCGCTGGACGCTGAAGGCGGCCATCGATACCTCGGTGCCGGTACCGGTTCTGAGCGCTGCAGTCTTTGAGCGCTTCGGTTCGCGTGGTGAAAGTGCTTTCGCGGACAAATTGTTGTCGGCGATGCGCAGCGAATTTGGCGGCCACGCGGAACAAGCACCGGCCAAGGGCGGCACATGAGCGCCCTGACCGCGGATGCGCTGGTGTTGTTCGGGGCGACCGGCGATCTCGCCGCCAAGAAGATCTATCCGGCATTGCAGCAGATGGTTCGCCGTGGTCACCTTGACGTCCCGGTAGTAGGTATCGCCCGCGGCGGCTGGAACCTGGAGCAGCTGCGTGGCCACGTCCGTGATTGCCTGGAGAAGGCCAGTGTGCTTGACGAAGCGGCATTCGCCAGGCTGGCGGAACTACTGCGCTTTGTCGACGGCGATTACGACGATGTCGACACCTTTCGCCGGCTGTGCGACGCGCTGGCCGGGGCAGAGCGGCCCATGTTCTACCTGGCTATTCCGCCAAGCATGTTTCCTGTCGTGGTGAACCGACTTGGTCAGTTGCCCTGCGCTGCCAACAGCCGCGTGGTGGTGGAGAAGCCATTCGGGCGCAGCCTGGTCTCGGCGCAGGCTCTCAACCAGACCCTGCACAAGGTTTTCGATGAGTCAGCGATCTTCCGCATCGATCACTATCTCGGCAAGGAGCCGGTGCAGAACCTGCTCTTCTTTCGTTTCGCCAATTCCTTTCTTGAGCCGATCTGGAATCGCAACTACGTCGAGAGCGTGCAGATCACCATGGCGGAAACTTTCGGCGTCGAGGGTCGCGGCCGTCTGTATGAGGAAGTTGGTGCGATTCGCGACGTGGTCCAGAACCACTTGCTGCAGGTGGTCGCCAATCTGGCTATGGAGCCGCCGATCGGCCACGGCAGCGAACCGTTGCGCGACGAGAAAGTGAAAGTCTTCCGCGCCATCCGGCCACTGACCGGACGCAGCCTGGTGCGCGGTCAGTATCTGGGCTACCGGGCGGAAGCCGATGTCGACCCCAACTCGCGCGTGGAGACATTCGCGGCGATGCAGATTCATCTGGATTCCTGGCGCTGGCAGGGCGTGCCCTTCTTCATTCGTGCCGGCAAGCACCTGCCAATCACAGCGACGGAGGTCGTGGTGTCGCTGCGGCGTCCGCCGCAAGCTGTGTTTCCTGAAGTCACTCCGGCGCAGGGCAACTATCTGCGCTTTCGTTTGGGCCCGCGCAAAGTCGCGATCGCCATCGGTGCCCGGGTAAAGCGACATGGCACGGAGAATGTTGGCGACGAAATTGAACTGCTGGTCTGCGATACCCAGGACGATGAAATGGAAGCCTACGAGCGGTTGCTCGGCGATGCCATGCGAGGCGACGCGACGCTGTTCGGGCGGCAGGACGGCATCGAGGCAGCCTGGCGGATCGTCGACCCGATTCTCGATAAGCGGACGCCCGTGCGCGAGTACTTGCCCGGCACCTGGGGGCCCGTCGAGGCCGACGCGATGATCAGCGAACTCGGCGGCTGGCGCAATCCTCCGACGGGACCCTGAGCCATGGATCGGGCCAGCAGCGACAGCAATACCTTGCCGACCGAAGTGCATGACGATGCCATTGCCGCTTCTCGCCGGGCGGCAGCCTGGATTGCCGAGGTGGCAAGAGAGGCCATTGCGGCGCGTGGACGATTCGTGGTGGCGCTCAGCGGCGGCAATACTCCGCTGCAGATGCTGCTACGCCTGGCGGCGGAAAAAATTGATTGGCACAACGTCCATATCTTGCAAGTCGATGAGCGCGTGGCGCCGATGGGCAGTCCGGCACGCAATCTGAGTCAGTTGCGTGTAGCGCTCCTGGCCCGGGTGCCGATTCCACTTGGGCAGGTCTATCCGATGCCGGTAGAGGATGCAGATCTCGCAGCGGCGGCCAAAGCCTATGGCCTGCTTCTGAATCAGGTCGCCGGTTCGCCGCCCCAACTCGACCTCGTTCATCTCGGGCTGGGCGCGGACGGGCATACGGCTTCGTTGCTACCGGGCGACGCGGCCACCGAAGTTGTCGCTGATGATGTCGCCGTTACCTCCCACTACAAGGGTTGGCGGCGGCTGACGCTCACCTTCCCGCTCATCAACCGGGCACGCAGGATCCTTTGGCTGGTCACCGGCGAGCAGAAGGCCGCAGCCGCGATACGTCTTGCCCAGGGGGATGATTCCGTGCCGGCCGGCCGAATTCGGCGCGAGTCGGGGCTCCTTGTCCTGGATCGGGCAGCCGCAAGTGGCCTGGTTGCTCATGGGCTCGGCTAGATCCGGCTACGTGCGGAAACGCACGGACGCATATGGCGAATGCCCCTATCGTTTGCCCCACTACGGGGAAGGAGCCAACATGAAAATCAGTACCAAGGCACGGGTAGCGATCGCCGCCATCCTGGATATTGCCGTCCATGGCAAGAATGGACCTGTGAGCCTGGCCGATATCGGCAGGCGTCAGCGCGCGTCGAAGTCCTACCTCGAGTATCTGTTCAAGATACTGCGCCAACACGGTATCGTCGCTGGTCTGCGCGGTCCGGGTGGCGGTTACCTGCTGCAACGACGTTTGTCCGAGATCACCGTTGCCGACATCATTGCCATGGTCGACCGGGAAACGTTCGACCGCGCAGCGCCGCAACACAGCGGAGCAGCGCCGGATGATCCGACGAAGGTCACTGATGACCTGTGGCGCCGCGTCGATGAGCAGTTGCGCCACTACCTATGTTCCCTGACCCTGGAGTCTGCCCTGGCGACGGCAACGGAGGCGGAGAATTTGCGTGAACGCCTGGCCGTTGTAGCGACAGTGCCCTACATTGAAGTGGCTCGGCCCCGACATGAACTCCCGTCGGCTGCGGCGCCGGTTTGAATCAGCGCGGCTGAGTTTGTTCGGCACATGCCGGCGTTGTGCTTGGCAAAGGCGCCTGTGGCACATTTTGACGCTGGGTTGCTTGCTGATCAGCCAGGCCGGCTTGGCTTATGAATCCCGAGGTGCGCGCACTTGTGTTGGCTGGCAGCAGTATCGGCAGGACGAGAGGGCCGGTTATCCGCTCAATTCCGAGACCTACCAGACTTGGCTGATCGGTTACCTCAGCGGGCTGGTGGCCGGATCCGGCATGGACTTTCTTGCTGGCACGGACAATGAGTTGGTGTTCCAGATGATGGATGCCTATTGCAGCGCCAATCCGCTGATGAATCTCGCCAGCGCGGGAACCTACGTGGCGCGGGATTTGATGCAGCGGAAGGGTATCGTCAATCGCGGTACCTTGCCGTGATCAAAAGTGTCGCGGGCCAACGCGGATGTCCAGTTGTATACCGCCGCTGGCCGGTGTGGCTGTCAAGCGGGCCAATGCCTCAGGAGTCAGCGGCTTGATGCTCTTTGCGTCGCGAATGCGATTGAAGACACCATTGCGCCACTGATAGACCTCGTCGAGCTTTTGTTCGTAGGTGTAGGCGTGACTGTGATCGTTGTAGTAGTCATCGAATCTGTTGCGACCCAAATAGATGGCATTGGAGCCCTCGTAGCCTGCATCTCTGGCGGAGTCGGCATCCGTGTTTAGTAGATAGCCCCAGTCGCCGGGAACAAAGTTGTCCGGAGCAGCGACTGTTTGAATGTCCAGCAGCTTTCCTGGGCGCTCAAGGTCGTGGGTGTCGAAGTCTGCCTCGAAGTGCCACATGCGGCCGGGTTCGATATCCACCAGCGGCTCGCCGTCGACCAGCAATGCCTTCTCCACCTTCCGGGCGCGCGCCGGGTCAGGTTTGACGCGGCGAAAATAGTCGAGGATCCCTTGGACGACGACGAGTTTGGTTGCCGTATAACAGCCGATCGAGTACTTTTCCTGATGGAGGAAGGCATCCATGAATGCGGCGTAAATCGATACCCCGGGGTTGGGCGTGCCGCGCCGCCAGAACTTGCTGTTCCATTGTGCCGATCGGCCGTCCGGCCAGGACCAGTTCAAATTCTCCGCCCAAGCCACAATGTTCTGCCGAACGCCTACGTGATCGGTTAGCGCTTCAAGCTTGCAGGCCTCATCCTTGAATTCAGTTACTCGGCCATGCTGCAGTAGCGCCAGGACGATTTCCTTTCTGGATACCGTCAGCACCAGACGCAACTTGCCCGTGGCCGTGGGAAGCCGTACCGCTTCATCGGCAAGGGAGAGCGCCGGCCGGGCGATGAAATCGAGCGTACTGGTATCTGCGGCCGGTGTGCGCAGGGTCAGGTTGAGCACTCCGGACTGCTCGTCCGTGGTCTGCACGACTTGATCGGCAGATATCGCCAATGTGCGCAGGTAGGCCGGCACCTCCTGCTCCAGAGTCGCCAGTCGGGTCGGGCAATTGAACTGCACATCGGCTTGCGCGCTACCGACGCCGCCGAGGACAGCCAATATCACCATGCCCCTAATGCCCATGCCTCTCACCTCGATTGTGCACTGCTGCCTACGCCACTCTTTCCGGAAGTACTTGTAGCCAGCGATTCGACCTCGACTGCAGAAACCCTGCTGGTTAATCTTATAGGCCGTCGCTTCATCAAGGTCTGTTCGCTGCCGCACAGGGGGCCTCGCTAATCTACGTTCAGATCGGTTCGACCGCGTTGATGGCGGGCATTGCAGTTACTGGCTGGACGCTGTCAGCGATGTTCGCCAGGTCGAGGTGTGTGGCGTGCTGCAAATGAAAGATCATTGCGTTCAGATAGAGTCCTGCGGCCGCACTGGCATAGGCCGGATTTCTCTCGATAGTGGTTGCCGCCTGGGCGATGGAATCGAGGAGAAAACCATTGGCCAACGTGCTGGTTGTCTGGGCGGTGGCGCTGGCATTCGCCGCTGCAGAATTGGTGGATGCATTGCCGATCGCCGTCGAGCTTGTGGTGGTGGCGGTGGCAGGGCTCGCCACATTGCCCGCCGTCGAAGCGGCGGCGGCTGGCGTCGTGGCCGGAGGAGGCGTGGCGTTGGTGACAGTGCCAGTGTTGGTCGTCGTGGACTTGGTTTGGCTGCCGGCGACTCCGGTCGAGGCAGCGGTGAGGTCCACGTTACCCAATAGTGAGCTATTCAGGGCCAGCGCGATGTCGGTGCTAGTGGGATTGGCAGTCGGAGCGAGTGCGGTGACCGAAGTGCCATTGCTCGCGGAGGTAGTCGTGGCAGCAGTGCCAGTGCTATTCAGCAGTGCCGCAGCAGAAAGCCTGAGATTTGTGGCCGCTAGGCTGTTGATTGACTGAGCTGTGCTGTTTGCCGACAATTCCTGAGGAATATCGGCGAGGGAGGCTGCGTTGGCCGCTGCTGCGGCATCCAACCCCGTGGCCGAGGAATATAGATCGATCAGCATCTGGCGGGCCAAAGTCTGGTCGAGTGTCAGAGTGGCTTGGCTGCCTGCCGATAACGCTGTGGCGTCGTCGGCCAATCGGGCTACGGCCGGTTGCGCGCTTGCCGTCGTGCTAGCGGTAGCGGTCGTGCTAGCGGTAGTGGTCGTGGCAGCCACGCTGGCTGCCACAGGCAACAGGGACTCGAACGTTCCTGTCGCGTTGTACGTGATAGGCAACGGCGACGTGGCGCCCAGGCTCACTATTACGCTGGGCACGATGAGCAGGGAACTCGCCCTCTGTGCCACTTGGGCAATGAGCCCTAAAGCAGAAGAGGTGCTGAGTGTGGAGACACTCGGTATCAATGCGGTCGCGCTTGTCATAAATGGACGTCATCACCATGGTTAGAGGTGATGGCGAGCAGGCAAAGACTAGGCCAGACGCGCGCTAACGTCTGTGCGCAAGGCCGCCTAAGAGAAGATATTTAGGACAGATCCTAGGTTGGGCCGAGAATGGGAAACAGGCTCCGCAAGCCAGTGGCCATCATTTCCACGGCAATGGCGGCGAGAATGAAGCCGCCGACGCGTTCCACCACATCCAGCGTGGACTTGCGGACTTCCTGTTCTGCGCGGCAGGCAGCGCGAAAGGTAATCCAGCAGGAGACGCCGACGATGAGGATCGGCAGCACCACCGGGACCAGGTCCGCGTAAGTGGACCAGGCGCTGTTACCCATGACGTAGCTAAAGGCCGCCGGTCCGGCGAGCAGGGGCACGGCCAGGGGCACGATGGACGCTTCACCGACCGCCTGATCGGCTTCCGCTGTCGACATGCCCTTGAAGGAGGTTTCCTTGCCGAGCACCATGGCGATTGCCAAGAGCAGGACGATGGTGGCGCCACCCACCTGCATGGCGCCCAGCGATACGCCGAGGAAGCCGAGCAGGGGCATGCCCAGGAAGGTTGCCACCAGCAGGGCCACCGTGACACTGATTGCGACGGTTTGGGCGAACCGCGCCTTGCCAGAGGCATCCAGTCGCCCGGCGGCGGCGAGGAAGATCGGGATCATGGAGATGGGACCCACCAGGGCAAACAGCGTGACCGCTTTCTTGAGCGTGAGGGCGGCGATTACCAGCATGACCGAGAGCCTATCCTACAAGACCTCGCCCGTGCAAATAGTCGATCTCTCGCCGCGTCACTCGCCGGTATGACCGGCAATGCTCAACGTGCCGGCTCGGGCGGCACTGCAGGAACCATGCGCCAGGGTTCCGGGCACTGCGTCACGTACGGATAGTAGCCCTTGAGCGGATCACAGTAGTACCAACTTGGCGTCGGTTGTGAAGTGGGCGGAGCCACCGCCATCTCCTGGGGTGGCATTTGCAGCGGCGGTGATTCGACGATAACCGTCGATGGGGCGTATGGGTAGTAGTAGGTAGGGGCCGGGTAGTAGTAGTACGGATTGCCAAGGTACGCGGCTTCCAATCCCAGGCCCAGGCCGAGTCCCAGGCCCCACCAGGCTGTGCCGCCGTGCCAACCGCCGCCATAGCCGCCGCGATGGCCGCCGTATCCGCCACCATGGCCACCGCTATATGCACCGCCACTGTGGCCACCGCCTCGTGACTGGGCTACTGCAGGAATAGACAGGCTCGCGCCGATCAGGAGCAAACCGAGAAGAACGCAGAATCTTGACAAGATGGTATGCATGATTGTCACCCGGGAAAAGGTTCAGGGCCGTTTACCGGCCACAGACTGGGCCATCGAACTCTCCTTGGCAGGAACCCATCACCATGCCACCGCCGTCATCGTGACCGGCGACCCGATGGTGCAGCAGGTGCCAGAAGAGATCGAAAATGGTTCTCTGGTTGACAGTCAAAGCATCGTAGAAGTTCTTGGTGCGAACCTGGGCGGCTTCCAGTTGATTCAGCTGTTGCTGCATCCATTTGGTTTCGCCGCGCAAACGCTCGATTCCCCGCAGCATGCGCTCGGGGGTTGGGCCGTCGATTGTCGGTCTGCCGCCGACTGCCTTATCGTCAAGCCAGGCCTTCTCTTGTTCGAGCTGCCGCTGAGCATCCTTTGTCACTCCGTCCGACCACGTCTTCCATGCCGTGGTCTGCTCCGGGCTGAGATTCAACTTGCCCTTGAGTTCATCCAGAGTGCTTTGCGTGTGCTGGATCCAGGCGGAATGGCGAGCGTGGCTGGTCATCGCGCCGGAGGGTGGCTGCATTCCCTCATCGGCTTGGACGGGCAACGATTGCAGCAACACTATCGCAGCAGCCAGCAGAATGCAAAAGCCAATCAGTCCTGATTGTTTCATCTCCGACTCCCTCGCTTGATCATCCGACGCATGCTACGCGGGTAGGCATGACTGCACTGTGCGGCAACGCACGTAGAGAGGCTGAAACACGCAGTCTGGATTACCGTCGGCCAACTATGTTCGCCATCGCACCGAGATGTTTTGACCTTGGGCGCACAGTGGTCAGAGTTGATTCGTCCCGGAGGATGGTCATGCCCGTCGACAATGAAGAACTCAGGCGCATCGACGCCTATTGGCGCGCGGCCAACTACCTATCAGTCGGGCAGATCTATCTGCTTGACAATCCACTGCTGACGGAGCCGCTGCAACGGGCGCATATCAAGCCGTGCCTCTCCGGCCACTGGGCCACGACGCCGGGGTTGAACTTCGTCTACGGGCATATGAACCGCGTGATCAGGCGGCAGGATCTCAGCATGATCTTCATCGCCGGTCCCGGCCATGGTAGCCCCGCCGTGGTGGCGAACGCCTACCTTGAAGGCAGCTACAGCGAATTCTACGCTGACGTCGCGCAGGACGAGGAGGGCATCCGCCGTCTGTTTCGCCAGTTCTCGTTCCCCGGCGGGATTGCCAGTCCTGCT
>Ga0182021_10001192_pt1 | contig 29509 bp, 22 predicted proteins | sample 612E3MmetaG_FD_120493 | JGI IMG/M metagenome (GOLD analysis project Ga0182021, IMG submission 120493) | Permafrost microbial communities from Stordalen Mire, Sweden - 612E3M metaG (Illumina Assembly) | ecosystem: Environmental > Terrestrial > Soil > Wetlands > Permafrost | place: Sweden... | reverse complement strand
GAACTCCTCCGGAGTTCGTGATTCGATGGACTACATTTTTTTATTATTGGTGAAATCCCTCCGGGATTTATTCATAGCCATTTAGATGAATCACAGTTGATTAATTAGTCTTATCGCGGAGCGATTACATCAGTTCTTGACCATTTCCTCTTCGCCTTCGCGCAGGTCAGCGAAGCAAGTGGATGGGGTAAATAAATTGATTTTCAAGCAGGTTGTAATTTCTTATTTTTGATTTCCGATATTCATAAAAAATATTATTATTCATGGAAGATTACTGCCTTAGAGAACAAGTAATTACATAAATTTGTATTTATGAATTCAGAATCGGTAAAAATTTATTCGGAAAAGGATGTACCCCGCCTGAGGTATATTGCCGGATTAATACTGGGAGATATCCTCGGCTTACAGTGGGAAGTCATTACCGATAAACGAAAGCTGGGTAAGCATCCTGCAATTAATTATTCAACGGAAAAGATAAAAGGAGCCTTTAAAATAAGCCCTGAATCTATTCTTTATGAAACCGGAATCATACATAAGGATATTTCTGTGGAGGACTGGAATGGATTGCCTCTCTTTTTCCGAACATCATCTGATTCTGATCTTCCTTTTGATATTTTTGCTGCCTCATTCTTTCTTGTAAGCAGGTACGAAGAATATCTTGAATTTCAGACTGATGAGCATAAGAGGTTTCCGGCTTCCTTATCACTGGCATTTAAAAACCGGTTTCTGGATATTCCGGTGGTAGATATCTGGACAAGAGAATTCTCAAAAGCATTTCTTAAAAAATTTCAGACCATTACTTTTAAGCAGAATGAATTCAATGCTATTGTATCAATTGATACTGACCAGCCGTTTGCTTATCAAGGAAACAGTCTTCTGAACTCATTGGGAAGTATCTTACGTGACCTGAAGATCACGCCTGCGAAAGGAGGTAATCAGACGGAGATTGAGAAAAAGGGGGAACCTGATCCTTTTGATGTTTCCGGATATATAACTGAAACATTGGAGAAGAATCAGACGGAAGCAATGTTCTTCTTCCCGGTTGGCGACAATTCAAAATATGACAAAAACCCTTCGTGGAAAAATTCTAAATACAGGGACCTCATTAAAATGTTAACAGGAAAGTTTTTTACCGGACTTCGTCCCACATATTATGCGTCCGGGAATTTTACGAAACTAAAAAGTGAACTTAACCGGCTTAATAGCATTCTGGGGAAGGAGGTAAGTAAATGTCGTTTTAATTATATCAGATTGTTCTTTCCGATTTCCTATCGTGATATTCTTAAGGCAGGACTATCGGAGGATTATTCGATGGGCTTTCATGACGAACCGGGTTTCAGGGCAGGAATTGCAAGACCTTACTGGTTCTATGATCTTCAGGAAGATAAGCAGACGGACCTGAAAATATTTCCTTTCCAGGTAATGGATGAAACTTTCATCACCCACAAGAAACTGGATACCACTGCTTCAAAGGAGATTATTTTAAAACTTTTAAATGAAACGCGAAAAGTCGGAGGATTGTTTGTCAGCATATGGCATAATACCTCATTACTTGATAATCAGGATCAGAATGGCTGGCGCGAAGTATTTGAATTTTTGCTTAATAATCAGGCACCATGATAGTATACCACAAAAACAATGAGATAGACAGGTTACAATGGGACAATTGTATTAAAAATATCCCGGGAGTAAAGCCATATCCGTATTCCTGGTACCTCGATATAATGGCCTCGGGCTGGGAAGCTCTTGTGGATGATGATTATGATTCGGTCTTTCCTATTCCGAATTACACCAGGTTTGGTTTCCAGTATGTTGCAACACCGGCATTCCTGCAGCAGCTTGGAGCTTTTTCACCTGATAAACCCTCATCAGAAAGTATAAAAGAATTCCTCGAATTTATGCCTGATTTTTACAAACATATTGATTTATGTATCGGTCAAAAAATTCAACTGAATGGGTTCAAAGTAACTGAAATGGCTAATTATGAACTGGATCTTTCAAAATCATATGAAAAAATATGGGAAAATTTCTTACCTCATTGTAAAAAGGCGATCGAAGCATCAGCTAAAAAGAAGCCTGAACTTGTGACCGATATAACACCTGATGAGATAATTGACATGATTATTATGGATAGCCTGAAAAAGATAAGAGGGATCAGAATACGTGATTTTCAGAGGCTCAAGATCCTTATGAATTTCTGCCTTAAGAATAAAAAAGGCCGTCTGATAGGTGTGAGAACCACCAGGAAACGCTTGATCTTCGGACTTTTTATTATCGAAACACATGGAAACAAAACGCTGGGATTAATGCTTAATACCCAGGAAAGTATTACAAAACGGATTAGTTATTTTATAATTAATGAACTAATTAGAACATATTCTTCAACGAGGACCATACTCGATTTTGCAGGTATATCAGTACCCATGGTTGATTCCTTTAAGGAATCTTTCGGTTGTGTAAATGTACCTTACTACCGGATTTACCGTAACCGGCTTTTCTGGCCTGTAAGAAAAATGAAGTTTTAATAATTTTTACAACTTTTGAACATCAAGGTGTCAGGCGTAAGGCGTCAGGAGACTGGTCTCATGCATTGGACTTCCGGCTTCGGACTTCCGGCTTCTGACTCTTCCGGCTTCTGACTTCTGACTAAAGATAATAGTCTACACTAATAACTTTAATTAGAAGAATAACTATCTGTTCCCAATACTGATTATCAGAATAATAGTAATCACTATACCTGTTGTAGCCAGAACTGCAAGGGGTTTCCACCTGATTTCTAAAAGTTTTTTAATCTCCTGGCCTGATTTCATCGTCAATAAAGCTAAAACAGAATATTTCAGACACTGACTTATCAGAGTTGCAATACAAAAGACAGCGATGTTGATATCAAATACACCTGATGATATTGAAAATATCTTATAGGGAACAGGAAGTGCGGATGCTACGAACAAAATCCAGAAATCATATTTGGCGTAGAGATTTTGGATATTAATATAGCCTGCATCTGAAAATCCCGGGATATTTTTTATCAGGAATTGTGCAAAACCTGAAAACTCTCCGTTCGGATTCAGCCACGCAAAATGGCCGATTGAATATCCGGCCACTGCACCGGCAAGTGTTCCCAAAATCCCGATTACTGAATATTTGAATACTTTCTTAATATTAAGCAAAGCCAGAGCGAAAAAAAGCATCAGAGTGGGCAATCCCAGGATTGACGCATCAAAAAACGCACAAATAAACAATGCCCAGACCCCCCATTTTGTGTCAGCCCATTTCAGACTCCAGGCATGTAATCTTTTATACCATTTTTTCATTCAATTCTTTTTGTTAAAATCATCTTATTGATTCACATAATAAAAAATCGTTGAATTCTTACAAATTCATAATACGAGTCTTAAACTCATTAAGCTTTTGTAATAACACTATTAATTATTCCATCAAATATTTGGTGATTGCCAGACAGAACTGGGGCAAAATTGGCGATTAATTACAGCAATCGAATAAACTGGCTTGTTAAATATTTGTTAATTGTCGATAATGCATTGATCTGTAATATTATATAGACAACATGGCGGCAACATGTAAAGCTGACCGAAATCTGTTTATCGCATTGTCGTTTTTCTGATTACCTTTGGGAACTATTTTAAAATAAGTAAACCAATTAAATCAATTAAATCAATAAATCTATGTCATTAGTACTTTTGGGAATTGTAATTCTGGTTATAGGATTTTTCGCTTCAGGCCCAAGCACTCCGTTACGTCCTTACAGGATATTAATAAAAATAGCGGGTATAATAGCCATTCTGATCGGCATATCGATGGCATCCGTGATTCAGGTTGAACCGGGTCAGGTTGGTGTGCAGCAGCTGTTTGGCAAGGTTAGCAATAATATTCTGGAAAGCGGATTAAATGTTATAAATCCTTTGGTGAAAGTAGTTATGTTTGATGTCAGAACTGAAAATTATACAATGTCGGGAGTTACTGATGAGGGCAACAAGCAGGGTGATGATGCTATCCGTGTCTTGTCGGCAGACGGACTGGAAGTAATTGTCGATCTTACTGTGCTTTATAAAGTTGTTCCTTCCGAGGCTCCCCGGATCCTGAGAGAGGTTGGTACTGATTACCGGAATGTACTTGTTCGTCCGATCTGCAGAACGAAGATCAGGGACAATGCAGTTTACTATGATGCTGTGGCATTATTTTCAACAAAAAGAGATGAGTTTCAGGGTAGGATATTTTCTACAATTGAAACTAATTTCAAAGAACGCGGACTCATGCTGGAACAGCTTTTAGTCAGGAATATCACGCTTCCTGAATCAGTTAAAACTACCATTGAATCCAAAATAAATGCAGAACAGGATGCACAGAAAATGACGTTCGTGCTGCAGAAGGAAAGACAGGAAGCTGAACGTAAAAGAGTTGAAGCTCAGGGTATTGCAGATTACCAGAAAATTTTAAGTACAGGGCTTAGCGACAAATTGCTGCAGTATGAGATGATTAAGGCCATTTCTGCTTCACCTAATGCCAAGCTTATCTTTATGACCAACGGGAAAAACCTTCCTATACTGGTAGACAGCAAATAATTATAAATTTTCTTTATTATAAGAATTCTATTTCCTCATCTTCATTAACCTGGGTGAATTTTCCATCATCGCACCTGTAGGTTTTTGCCGAGAATTTTTTCAGCAGAGTATAATTGTGCGTTGCAACGATAACCGCTCTTCCTGTTTTACTTATATCTGTCAGCAGCCTCAGAATACCTTCAGAAGTCTCAGGATCAAGATTGCCGGTGGGTTCGTCGGCAAGCACAATGTCAGGATCATTCAGAAGAGCTCTTCCGATGACAACACGTTGTTGTTCACCACCTGACAACTGATGAGGCATCTTGAATCCTTTCAGACCAAGGCCTACTTTTTCAAGAACCTCCCGTATGCGGATATCAATCTCAAGCTTACTTTTCCACCCTGTTGCTCTCAGAACAAATTCGAGGTTTTCATTTACCGACCTGTCGATCAGTAGTTGAAAATCCTGGAAAACGATACCAATCTTTCTGCGAAGGTACGGTATCTCCTTTTTTTTAATTTTAGAGAGATTATAACCGGCAACCAGCCCGACCCCCTGTCTCAGAGGGATCTGAGCGTTAAGTGTTTTAATCAGGCTCGATTTCCCGCTGCCAACTCTGCCGACAAGGTAAATAAATTCCCCCTTTCTCACACTGAGATTCACATTGTCAAGAACAGGATGTTCCTGTTGCCATATTGCACAATCTGTTAGCTCTATTATTACGTCAAGTGGAAGGTTTTCCTGCATATTCCTGCTTTTAATCTGCAAAATAAGGAAAGAATTGATAATTAACATTTATATGTTGATAAAATCCGTAATAAAGGCCGGACGCAGGCGTTTAATAATTGTAATTTTACATCTAATTATAAAAGATAATGAAATGCCATAAATAGCATATAATTAATATGTTATGTTTTGATTGGATTCCTGCGCCAAATTAAAGTGATAAAAAAAATAGTTATGAACAGAAACAATCTCATTTTAATAATCAGTTTTCTTTTGATTTTCACAATTAATGCCTCATCGCAGGTACCGTTTATAAGTAAGGAGATTGGTTCTGATTTTAACAGGGGAATGGAATTTTTCAATAAACAGAAGTATCCTGCAGCTATCCGTCTGTTCGATTCATTTATTAAAAGTGAAGATAAATCCAACATCCTTCTGGCTGCAGAAGCTGAATATTACAGTGCACTTGCCGCCCTGAAACTTTTTAATCCTGACGGCGAATACAGGATGATCAAGTTTTTACAGACGCATCCTGAAAGTCCAAGGATAAATAAAGCCAGATTAGAATTAGCTGATTATTTTTACCAGAATAAAAATTACAAAAAAGCTGTAACATATTATGAATCAATTAACAAGAAGGAACTGGAACCGGATAAGCTTCCGGAATATTTCTTCAGGTTTGGATATTCACTATACAACACCGGGGATAAAAGCAGAGCACAACTTATGTTTGCTGAAATAAAAGACATCGATACCGAATACACTCCTCCGGCTGTTTATTACTATTCTCAGATAGCTTATGAGCAGAAGATGTATGAAACTGCCCTGGAGGGATTCATGCGCCTGAAAGAGGATGAAACATTCGGAAGTGTCGTACCTTTTTATATCGTTCAGATAATGTATATTCAGAAGAATTATGATGGAATTCTTACAGTCGCTCCGGAGCTTCTGAATTTGGCCGGAAAGGAAAAAAATCCGGAACTATACAGGTTCATAGGCGACGCCTATTATAATAAGGAGAATTATAAAGAAGCATTGATCTATCTTGAAAAGTCCGCGGCAGGATCCAAAGTGAGCGGCAGGGAAGATAAATATCAGCTTGGTTATTGTTATTACAAAACCGGTGAGATTGATAAAGCCATTAAAATATTCCTTGAAGTCGAAGCAAAAAGTGATATTCTGAGCCAAAACACATGGAACATACTTGGCGATTGTTACATGAAAAAAGGCGACAAAAAACGTTCGCAATTTGCTTTTGGGGAAGCTTCAAAACTCGACTTTGATAAGAATATTAAGGAAGAGTCGTTGTTTAACTATGCAAAACTTACCTATGAACTCGCTTATTCTCCGTTCGGTGAGTCAATAGCGGCATTCCAGGAATATATCGATCTCTACCCCGGATCACAGAGGATACCGGAAGCTTATGATTACCTCGTGGCAACATATATGCAGCTTAAAAACTATAAAGCTGCTCTGGCGTCATTGGATAAGATAAGCAATAAGGATAGCCGGCTCGAAGAAGCATATCAGAGGGTTGCTTTTTTCAGAGGACTGGAATTATTAAATAATATGGAATTGGAAGCCTCAGTCGATATGTTTGATAAATCGCTTAAATACGAAAAGTACAACAAACCGATAATGGCACGTGCAATTTACTGGAGAGGTGAAGCCCGGTACAGATTATCACAGTATGATCAGGCAAAGGCTGATTATGAGTATTTTATGGGAATACCGGGTTCCATGCTTTTAAGTGAGTATAAGCTTGTAAGATATAATCTTGGTTATACCTTATTCAATCTTAAAGACTATTCAGCTGCTCTTAATCATCTTAAAACTTTCGAGACTGATGTAAAAAATATAAAACCGGAAGTATTGACCGATGCAAGGAACAGGATAGCTGATTGTTATTACATCGCGACAAACTATCAAATGGCAATAAGCTATTATAACAAAGTGATTGAATCGGGTAATCTTGATGCCGACTATGCTATGTTTCAGAAAGGATTTTGCCTTGGTCTTATAAATGATGGCAAAGGGAAGGTAGATGTTCTTACATTGCTTACAGTGAAATTCCCCACATCACCTTATGTTCCGAATGCTATTTTCGAAAGGGGCAGAGCTTACCTGGTTCTTGAGGATTATAAGAGGGGAGAGGCAGATTTTATTACACTCATTTCATCTTATAAAGACAGCCCATTTGTTCCCAGGGCAATGGTGCAGCTGGGACTTCTTTATTACAATCTTGGAGATAACAACAAAGCAATTTCAGAGTATAAAAAAGTTATAGAAAACTATAAGTCAACACCCGAAGCAAGGGATGCATTGACCGGTCTCAGGAACTCTTATGTTGACATCAATGATGTCGAAGCTTATTTCTCATATGCAAAGACGCTCGATGGATACACTGATATTAACATGTCTCAGAAGGATTCTCTCCTGTACACATCCGGCGAAAATCTTTATATTAAAGCAAATTATGAAAAAGCGTCTGAAGTATTTAAAAATTACCTTAGTGAGTTTCCAAATGGCAGTTTCAGACAGAATGCACAGTTTTATCAGGCTGAATGCCTGAAATCATTTGGCAAAACGGATGAAGCTCTTCAACTATATACCGAAGTTGTGGCAGAACCTAACAGTCAGTTCCTCGAACAATCACTTGTTGCAGCATCCGCAATACTCTTTGATAAAGAAGATTACAGTACTTCTCTTCAATATTATGAAAAACTTGAAAACGTTGCCGGGAATGATGAAATTAAGCTCATTGCACTTAAAGGTCAGTTAAGATCGGCTTACCAGTCAGGTGATGCCCGGATGACAATAGTTGCAGCCGGAAAAATCATTAATTCAAAGAATATCCCCGAGGAATTGGTAAGGGAGGCAACATTCATGAATGCTAAAGCAAATTATAGCCTCAACAATTTCGAAGAGGCTCTTAAAGATTTCCGTAAAGTAGCCACGGAAGTTACAAGCATTGAGGGAGCCGAGTCAAAATACAGGGTTGCTGAACTGCTTTATAAAAAAGATCTGACTTCAGAATCAGAAAAGGTAATCACGGAATTCATTAACCAGAATACGCCGCATCAGTACTGGATGGCAAAGATGTTCCTTCTTCTTGCAGATATAAGCATAAAGAAGGGTGACAAACTTCAGGCAAGGGCAACCCTTCAGAGTCTTAAAGATTATTACACAGTGACCAATGACGGGATACTTGATGAGGCTAAAGCAAAACTGGACTCACTTGATATCGTTAAATAGGCACTCAGTATAGGATAATATGGCCCAAAAAAAAATAACTACATGAAGAAGTTACTTAAAAATTTATTAATCATGTGCTTATTCCCACGAGGGATAAAAGGGGGTGAGTTCATGAGAATTGAAAGAGGGATAAGTACATATAAAGAAGAAGTTACATAAAAGTTTTAAGATACAGGATATTATGTAACCAGGCAGAATTGAATGATTGTACTACAACCTGAATTACTTAAAATGATGCAAATTAATTCGTCAGATAACAAAACAATACAGCATTTAAGAAATGTATATCAGAAACAGATTTGACATGACAGGAAAAAACTTTATTATACCGGTTTTTATATTTTCCTTCCTTTTGCCGGTTAATGCCCAGCAGAAAAAACAGGAAACAAATCTTAAGAGGGAGGTTACACTCTACAATCCATATAAGCCGTCTCTTCCTGATGCCAAAAAAAGGAGCTTTCTCCCTGAAATGAATGACACAGTCAAGGTCAGACCTGAATTCAGATATGAAATAAGTTCGAAACCTTTTCTTCCCATTTATACTGTTAATCCTATCAAAGCAGTAACCCTGCTTCCTGATCCATTACCAAAATTATATAAGAGTTATGTCAAAATCGGTCTTGGTAATTATATCACACCGCTTGCCGAAATAAGTATTACCAATGAGAGATCCAAAAAAGGCTCAATCGGTTTTTATGCACGTCATTTTTCATCCAATGGGAAAATTGAACTTCAGAATGGCAAAAGGGTTTATGCAGGTTATATGGATAACGATGCTTCACTTTTCGGCAAGAAATTCTTTAGAAAAAGTCTGCTTGAAGGCTCTATTGACCTGACCCAAAAGACCAGGTATGCTTATGGTTACAATACTGATCTGACAGACTATGTTCCCGTAAAGAAGGATATCAGGCTTAATTATGAGAACATAGGTGGAAAAGCTGCCTTAACTTCAATAAATCTGGATTCTGCGAGTTTTTCCTACAAATTCGATGTCATGTATAATTACTTTTATAATACAAAAAACTTCTTCCAGAATAGTGTCCGGCTCGAAGGAATGATGTCAAAATCGTTTAACGGATTATATATAGGTTCCGGGATAAGATATGATTATGACAAGGTTAATGATTTTATTATACCCGATCCTAAATACATTTTTTCGATCAGCCCGTTCATAAAGAAGAGAAACGATCAGTGGAATTTCACTCTTGGTTTTCAGGCACTGCTCGAAAGAAATCTGGATCTGAATCCTGTCCTTCACCTCTATCCCGATCTTAACCTGGGTTTTAATGTTGTACCCACTTATTTAAGTTTCTTTGCAGGGATATCAGGTAAGCTGGAGAAGAATGATCCGCTGAAGATCATTTCTGAAAATCCGTTTTTAGTAACTGATGGCACTCTTTTTAAACTGCCTAATACGAATCATACTCTTATCTTTTCAACCGGTTTGAAGGGAAATAGCGGAATTGGGGGTAATTATCTTTTTTCAGCATCTTATTCGCTGATTAACAATATGCTATTATATTCCAGCTTAATATTACCTCCCGAATCATTAAAGCAAGAGGTTGGAAATCATTTCATTCCTTTGTCAGATGACGTGGAACTTCTTAATATACATGGTGAAATCAACGGGTTAATTAATGACAAATTCTTTTATTACGGAAGCGCTGACTGGTACAAATACACTCTTTCAGAAAATGATTTTGCCTGGAATAAACCTGACTGGGAAACAACTATAGGTGTAAAATATAACCTTCTCGATAAAGTAATCGCAGGATTGGAATTGACGGGTACAGGTCCACGCAAATTACTCGTAAAGGAGATGCAACTGCTAGACCCTCCCTCTTTCTTTTATTTCCAGGCTCCTGTTCATCTTAATCTTAATCTGAGTGCCGAATACCGTTATTCTAAAATAATTTCAGTCTGGGCGAAATTCAATAATATCTCTTATAATCCGTACTATGAATGGGCCTATTATCCGTCAAAGAGATTCATTTGTATGTTAGGATTCACTTACAGCCTGTAATCCTTTATCCCGTAATAGTTTACGAATCTTAACAGGGTAGGAGCCGGATCGGAAATATTTCATCTGTTTTTATCACTGATCGGGGTAAGGAGTGGTATAAAATATAGAATAAATGTGAGCTTCAGGGTGTAAAATTTGTACATTATTATTATCAGTTTTTAATAAAAAAACAGTTTTAAATCCGTATATTTGCCGGGATAATTAATAATCATTATATCAATAATTTATAATAGGAATAGTGAAGTTGGTTCTGATAACAGTGAAGGTGAAAATATTATAGATATTTCTTTGACCGGGGAAACAATTCAGATATACTTGACCGGAGTAAATCAGGATAAATTTACGTAATAAATTATTGAAGATTATTTTATAGTTTGATTTTTGTATTGACATTATAATATTGGTAAAATGAGTGAGAAAGAAAAAAAATTGCAGGATAGTATTGACTACTCAGCCGAGAATATTCAGGTTCTTGAGGGTCTTGAGGCTGTGCGGAAGAGGCCGGCAATGTATATCGGTGACATTGGTATAAAAGGATTACATCATCTTGTATATGAAGTAATTGATAATTCTATTGACGAAGCGCTGGTTGGATTTTGTTCTAAAATTGATGTAATCATTGATGAAGATGGTTCTGTAACTGTGAACGACGATGGCCGCGGTATTCCTACCGGTGTTATTGAGAAGGAGCAGAAATCAGCCCTCGAAGTTGTGATGACAGTGCTGCATGCAGGAGGTAAATTTGATAAAGATTCATATAAAGTTTCAGGAGGTTTGCATGGAGTTGGAGTATCGTGTGTAAATGCCCTCTCTATCCATCTTTCGGCTGTGATCATGAGAGAAGGGAATATTTATAAGCAGGAATATGAGAAAGGAAAACCGATTACCCCGGTTGAGATAATTGGTAAAACAGACAAGTCGGGAACTTCAGTGAAATTTAAACCGGACGGAGGCATATTTCAGACAACAGAATTCAACTTTGAGATTCTTTCCGCACGTCTCCGTGAGCTTGCATTCCTTAACAAAGGAATACTTCTTACTATCAGAGATATGAGGGAACTTATTGATTATGGAAGTGGAGAAGTACCTCGATATGAGGAATTTCGTTCTGAATTGGGACTGAAGGAATTTGTTGAATATCTTGATGCAAACAGGGAAAGACTGATTGAAAAAATCATTCACATAACATTCGATAAAACTGAGATTCCTGTTGAGATTGCACTCCAGTATAATAACTCATTCTCTGAAAATGTACATTCCTATGTTAATAATATTAACACGATTGAAGGAGGTACACATCTTGCCGGATTCAGAAGAGGACTGACCCGTACTCTTAAAAAATATGCCGAAGATTCCGGAGCCACCTCAAAATTGAAATTCGATATTAACGGTGATGATTTTCGTGAAGGACTTACAGCAATTATTTCTGTAAAAGTTGCTGAACCACAGTTTGAAGGACAGACTAAAACAAAACTGGGAAACTCTGAGGTTATGGGTGCGGTTGATCAGGCAGTTAGTACAATGCTTACCAATTACCTCGAAGAAAATCCAAAGGATGCCAGGATAATAGTCCAGAAGGTAATTCTTGCCGCTACTGCACGTCATGCAGCACGTAAGGCAAGAGAGCTTGTCCAACGTAAGAATGTGCTTTCCGGATCAGGGCTTCCTGGTAAACTGGCCGATTGCGCAGACAGGGACCCTTCCAAATGTGAAATTTATCTCGTTGAGGGAGATTCTGCAGGCGGAACTGCCAAGCAGGGACGCGATCGCCGGTTCCAGGCAATTCTTCCTCTCAGAGGAAAAATCCTGAATGTCGAAAAAGCAATGCAACACAGAATTTACGAAAGTGAAGAGATAAAAAATATCTTCACGGCGCTTGGAGTCAATATTGGTACTGAAGATGACAGCAAAGCGCTTAACATCTCAGGTTTGCGATACCATAAAATAATAATAATGACTGATGCTGATGTCGACGGATCTCATATTACTACACTTATTATGACTTTCTTCTTCAGATACATGATTGACCTGATACAGGGAAGTAACATTTATATAGCAACACCTCCGTTATACCTTGTTAAGAAAGGCAAAGCCGAGCGCTATTGCTGGACAGAAGAGGAACGTGAGACAGCGGTTCTGGAGATGGGACAGGGAAAGGAATCATCCGTCAATATACAGAGATATAAAGGTCTTGGTGAAATGAATGCAGAGCAGCTCTGGTCAACAACTATGAATCCCGAAACAAGGACTCTCCGGCAGGTAACTATTGAGAGTGCTGCTGAAGCAGATCATATTTTTTCAATGCTCATGGGCGATGAGGTTCCCCCACGCAGGGAATTCATTGAAACGCATGCAAAGTATGCCAAGATTGATGTATAATATCCGAACCATGTATAAAATCATATTAGTTTTTATTCTGGTTCAGCTTTCAATTGGATTGAAAGCTCAGGACCCCGGTAAGATTTTGACTTCTGTATTTGACGAGGCATTGACAGATGTGACAGCCTACAGAAATCTTGAATATCTGTGTAAAAAAACCAAAGGAAGAATAGACGGATCGGCAGCAGCTGCGAGAGCTGTGGAATTTACACGTAAGGAGCTCATCAATGAAGGGGCAGACAGTGTATGGCTTCAGAAGGTTATGGTCCCTTCATGGGTACGAGGAATCGAGAAATGTCAGATAAATTCATCAAAATCAGGAAGTTGTGATCTTTCAATTACAGCTCTTGGTCTTTCCGTCGGCACTCCGGAGAAAGGGATAACTTCAAATGTCATTGAAGTTCATGATTTTGAGGAACTTAAGTCATTAGGAAAAAAAGTTATTGAAGGTAAGACAGTATTCTTTAACAGGCCGGTTGATAATAAACTCATAAATACCTTTGCTGGTTACGGAGGCGCAGTGAACCAGCGTACTCAGGGAGCTTCAGAGGCTTCAAAATACGGTGCCGTTGCAGTTATTGTCCGGTCAGCCACTCAGGCTCTTGATGATTTTCCGCATACCGGTGTTACTCATTATGATGATGGTATTAACAAAATACCGGCAGTAGCAGTTTCAACTGTTGGCGCGGAACTTTTGAGCCGTTGGCTTAAAACCGATCCTTCACTTACAGTTCACCTTATTTCAACTTGCAAAAACAATCCTGATGCAATCTCTTATAACGTAATTGGTGAAATTCGTGGTTCACTGACACCAAATGAAATTATTACGGTCGGAGGGCATCTTGATGCATGGGATATTGCTGAAGGAGCACACGATGATGCAGGCGGTTGTGTACAGGCTATAGAAATGATCAGGATTTATAAGAAGCTGGGGATAAAGCCTAAAAGGACTGTGCGTGCAGTTATGTTCATGAATGAGGAAATGTCGGGAACAGGAGGAAAGGCTTACGCTGAGGAGGCTGTAAAGAGAGGAGAGAAACATTATGCAGCTCTTGAATCGGATCGTGGGGTAATGAGCCCGAGGGGATTCAGTTTCGATGCAGACGGAGAGAGACTTGAAAAACTTCAATCGCTGGCAACCTGGTTTACGCCATTTAATATCAGAGATTTTGACAAAGGCGGCGGTGGTTCCGATATTGGTCCCCTGAAACCGCTTGGTGCATTACAGATAGGTTATATACCTGATATACAACGTTATTTTTACTATCACCATTCGGCAAACGACACATTTGAGCATGTGAATATCCGGGAGCTGCAAATGGGAAGCGCCTCGATCGCTTCGTTGATTTATTTAATCGACCTGTTTGATCTGTAATTCAGTTTCAGCTATCATGTAACATATTCTTTATATGTACCTATCCCTTTCTTCTATCCTCATGAACTCACCCCCTTCTTTTCCCCCTCTGCCACCCCAGCAATCGGGCTCGTCGCTAAACTAGCCCACCGGGCTAGTTCTTTACGCTCCGCCCTGTAAAGAGGGGGAATATTCTGACATACAACCTATTATGCCCCCTCTTTGCATAGCAGAGAGGGGGAAGGGGGTGAGTTCGTGGGAATAACTGAAGAAGCCGGACGATGTGTAAATAAACTTTTATACAACTTCTTCATCAAGTTATTCTTTTTGGGACTATATCATCCTATACTGAGGAGCTATGCACCAAAAACCTTTATCCTGATTTCTACTGCATTATCGTTACAAACTTCACTGCAGCAGAAACATCTGATACATTTGCTGTCAGTCAATACAATAAATTTCTTGTTTGAAGGTAGAGGCAAGATGGCCTGAACCGGGCAGATATTGACACATTTTTGGCATCCGGTGCAATTGTCATGTATAAAGACAGGCCTTCTTTCAGCCTTTCTCAGGAATTTTATCCTTTTAGCAACAAATTTCAGAGCAATATTACTGGCTGATGAAACCGGTATTTTCGTGAAATTATGCTTTACAATACTGCTTATTTCCGGACCGTCATATATAATATCATCAAATGAATGCAGCCAGTTCTTTCTGAAAAAAGCCGTCTTGGATGTTGGTACCAGAATAGGATCATATCCTGCTATGCGACTGGCCGTTATATCCAAAACAAGAGGATTTGTCGAACCGAACAATAAGCCGATTTCTATCGGGAATCCTCCCCCCGGGCCCGGGCCTTCCATCCCCATAATTCCGTCCATAAAAAAGTAATCGGGAGTAACTGCCTCATTCAGATCAACCAGAAACTCTCCAAATCCGTTTCTGCTCTGGTGAAGGGCATGCTGTTTTGCTTTGGTGAAACCGGGTACAAGTCCAAGGGTGTTTTTTATTGCTCCGGTGAAATATACCAGTTCATGGTTCTTGAATTTTGGAAGTGAAATTATAAGATCAACTTCATCAACTATGGCTGCAACTTTGATCTTGCTGTTTTTAAGTTGTTTTTCTACAGGATCCAGAGTGAAATCGACCCATATAGCACCTGTCGTTTCACAGACCTTCCAGATACCTGATTTTTCGCCCCTGAACTTCTGGGTGTGCACTGCGGGAGAATCTCCCACAAGGACTGTTGCATTCTTCGATTGCAGATATCTTATCATGGCTTCCACAACAACCGGATGAGTACTTATGCACTTGGCAGGATTATCGTCAGTAAGGATATTTGGTTTTACGAGAACTTTTTTTCCCTGAACATCAGGTCCATCGGTTTTTTGATATATATCAGAAATGATATTGAATACCTTAAGTACATCGTATTCTTTGCATTCCCTTACAGAAATCTTATTGTTCATGTTTATCTTTTTCAAAAGTTTGCAAATATATAATTTTGTTTGAAAATCAGACTCAGTTCATCAATTATTCAGAATTACATCTTTTATGATGCCTTCGATACCCCGAATTATATTTTTTGAGGGGCCTGAGAAATTGTTTACTATTATACTGAATACCATCCTTTTGCCAGATAAAGATGTTAAATACCCGGCATAACTTCTCACTCTTGTCATGGAACCGCTTTTTGCGTTAATCCTGGAGTTAAAAACAGGATCTTTGAATATGTTCTTTAAAGTGCCTTCTCTTCCTGCCCCGGGCAGTGAATTAAAATACTCGTTGAAGTATTTTCCTCTGTTTCTCATATAAATCAACAAATTATCCAGTTCAGCAGTATTAATCGCATTCAGAGGAGAAAGACCGCTGCCATCTACAATATACATTCCGTCTGTTTTTATACCTGCATTCTGAAGAAAGTCTGTTAATACTTCAACACCTGCAGCTGTTGAACCTTCATTTTTATACTTCTTTCCTAACTCTTTGATTATATGTTCTGCATACAGATTAATGCTTTCGTGATTGAGCACTTTAATTATTTCAGAGAGAGGAGGAGAAATGATTTCAGTAACCGGAATAACCGTTTCAAGCAATTTTACTTTTTCCAATCTGACTGTCGAGGGGGCACCCGAAATAGTTACACCTCCGGCAATCAGTTTATCGTTAATCAATTCTGCCATAAAGAGAGGAGGATCTGTAATTGACGCTTTCAGAATAAAATCTTCCCTGTTGCGGGGAATCTTTCCATTAAGCCATCCAGATGTGCTGTACGGAGCTGCAAAGACATAACCTTCATTGGATGTACTGTCGGCAATAAGAAAATTTGAAAGTGAGAAGTTGCTTATACAGGGGGCAAGTTTGGTCATGGTCACGAGTGAACTATCTGCCAGAGTATTCAGATGAATTTCATAAGTGTTATCAAAAACAGATAATCCGTAAGCCCCTGCTCCATAATAGTTGCCGGTATCCTCCCAAAGCCATTTGGCGGGTACAGGTTGAAAGTCAAAATATGAATCGTCCGTAATTATTTTTCCGTCTATTTTTTTGATCCCCAGCTTCATAATTTCATTCGTCCACATCCCTGTAAAATCATTGTATTGTTCCTTGAAATAATCTGATCCCAGTGCAGGGTCGCCGCCTCCCGTAATTACTATGTTTCCTGTCAGACAACCGGTTTTGATATTCAGGTAACCCGTATAACCGACTGTAGTTTTAAAGGTGTATTGAGGTCCCAGTAATTCAAGAGCAGCAGCCGAAGTAACAAGTTTCAGAATTGATGCCGGGTTAAGGCTTTTCCCGGAATTATATTCAAAAACCGTATATCCTGTCTCAGCATCTTTAATACATATGGATACGGATGCATGCGTCATTGCTGTATCAGATAGGAAAGTCTCTAATGATTTTTGCTGTGAATTGGAGGTAATAGTAAGGAATGCCAGCAAGGTGACAAAAAATGTTTTTAAAAACTTCATATTGGTTTATTTTGTGCGAGTGTCGATAATAAACCACATGCGGCATTTATGTCAACACCCCTGCTTGCCCTGATGGTAGTAAGAATTCCTTTGGCATTGAGCGCTTCCTTGAATTTGATAATCATTTCTGTGTCAGGGCTCTCAAATTCTGATCCGTGTACAGGGTGGAAACGAATTAAATTTATCCTGCATTTAATCCCGTTAAGAATCCTGGCAAGCTCCTTTATATGACGGGGAGTATCATTAACTCCTTTGAAAAGGATATATTCAAAGGAAACTCTTCTCTGGTTATTAAAGTCAAAATTCCGTATAATATCAAGAACCTCTTTAACACTGTTGGTATGCTGAACCGGCATAAGTTTCCTTCTCTCTTCATCGAAAGGTGAATGCAGGCTTACAGCGAGATGACACCGGCTTTTTTCCAGAAATTCCTTAATCCCGTCTAATAACCCTACTGTGCTGACTGTGATTCTGGTAGGACTCCAGGCGTATCCCCATTCATTTGTAAGAATATCCAGGCTCTTCAGAACTTCAGTGATGTTGTCTAAAGGTTCCCCCATTCCCATATATACAATATTGGTCAGTTTTGCAAATTCCGGGAGGCTGCGGAACTGATTAAGTATTTCATTTGATGAGAGGTTTCCCTGAAAGCCCTGCTGTCCCGTCAGACAGAATATACAACCCATTTTGCAACCGGCCTGGGATGAAATACAAATTGTTCCACGTTCCTCTTCCGGAATATAGGCTGTTTCTATATATATGTTATTCAGAACTTTATATAGGTATTTTTTTGTACCATCCGGGCTTTCCAATGAACTTACAGGAGCAGATAATCCGATTTCATAATCAACCGATAGGTCCTCCCTCATCTTTTTTGAAAGATTGGTCATTTCGTCAATTGACTGGATCTCTTTTTTATAGAGCCAGTCAGATATCTGTTTGGCGGCAAAGCCAGGCATTTTCATACGTTTGGTAACTGCAATCAGTTCATTTAACGTCTTTCCGTATAGTTTTTCTTTCGGCATAATTTTAAAGGCGACAGGCAACAGGTGACAGGCTAAAGACTAGAGCTGAGATGCGACAGTATGTCATGTTTACCGGTTTATTTTGCACTATTCATGTATTTTTGTCTTTTTACTTTTATCTTTTGTCTTTTATATTCCGGCAACTATTAACTTTTCCTGCTAGGCATAAATCGTTTATTTAGTCATAAAGGATGCCGGCTACGACATATTTGTTAAATAGAATTGTAATCAGTGTTAAAGTGTTGTTAAATCTTTGAAAATTAGTGAAGACCATTCGAAAAATGCATGATCTTTGTAAAACATAACAAGACATTAACAAGACATTAAACAGGGTACAAAGATATTAATCTTTCGTATAGCTATGTTAACCGGAATAAAAGCAGTTGAAAAACAATCTAAATCAATAAAATTATTATTATGAAAGGAAAGTATTTATTTGGAGCATTATTTATGGCTCTTCTTGGAGCATCTATTGCATTATTTGCTTATACAAAAATATTTGAGAAACCAACGCTTGTAGTTTCAAAGGATAGTTCAAAGGTTGAAACGGCGGATACCAGGGCATTTCTGACATCCTTACAGATGCAGGAAGGACAGGTAGATTTTACTTATGCAGCCGAACAGACAGTTCATGCTGTAGTTCACGTACATACAATGGCTACGATGGGTGTACAGGCTGACAATCCTATCATGCAGTTTTTTTATGGTGACCGCTCCGCAAGATCTGAAAAGGTCAGCGGATATGGATCAGGAGTTATTATTTCAGCTGACGGTTACATCATTACAAATAATCACGTTATTGAAAATGCTGAATCAGTAGAGGTTACTTTAAATGATAAAAGAACTTTTAAGGCTAAGGTTATAGGGAGGGATCCGGGCAGTGATATCGCGCTTCTTAAAATAAGTGCGGACAACCTGCAATATATAAAGTATGGTGATTCCGACCAGCTAAAACTTGGGGAGTGGGTACTGGCAGTAGGTAACCCTTTTAACCTCACGTCTACAGTAACAGCCGGAATTGTAAGCGCTAAAGGAAGGAATCTTAATTTGAATGAAGGTGACTATCGAATTGAATCATTCATTCAGACTGATGCAGCACTAAATATGGGGAACAGCGGTGGCGCACTGGTTAATACAAAAGGATTACTGGTAGGAATCACTTCAGCAATTCTTTCGCCAAGTGGTGCTTATGCGGGTAATTCATTTGCAATTCCGGTATCAATTGTAAAAAAAGTTGTGGACGATCTCAGACAGTTCGGAGAGGTTCAAAGAGCAATTATTGGGGTACATATTAAAGATATTGACTCTGAATATGCTGAAAAAGAACATCTTAGTGAAATGAGAGGCGTACTGATTGTCGATATTATAAGTGGTGGTTCAGCAGCCGATGCCGGGCTTAAAGCTAATGATATAATTGTAAAGGTTGATGGTATCAATGTTAATACAATGTCCGAATTGCAGGAGCAGGTTGGAAAACATCGTCCCGGAGACAAAGCTACTGTAACTTATCTGAGAAACGGGAAAGAGAACACTGTATCACTTGTGATGAAAAATGTAGCAGGAAATACCAGCGTTGTTACTGCTTCAGTTGGCGGAGAGATAGTCTACGGAGCTAAACTCGAGCCTATTGGCTCTGCTGATAAAAGATCTTATAATGTTGATTACGGTGTTAAGGTTGTAGAATTAAATCCTGGAAAATTCAAAGATATAGGGATGTCGAAAGGATATATAATTTTAAGTATTAATGGGAAAAAAGTAAAAACTCCGGCTGATGTAAAGCAGTATTCCAACAATGAAACCTACCTGAAATCACTAGGAGGAATACAACCTGACGGAACGATCTTAAATTATCAATTCGGCAACTGATATTTCAGTTAGCATAATTTGTTGTTTTTCAGGGGATTTATTAAATTAAATCCCCTTTACACAACAATAACAACTAATTTTTGTTATTACATAATAAAGCAATATCTTTGCGAAAATTTTTGGGGAGGTATAATGAGACAATTAAAGATTACAAAATCCATTACCAACAGGGAAAGTGCATCACTAGATAAATATTTGCAGGAGATTGGTAAGGAGGAGTTAATATCAGTGGAAGAAGAAGTTGAATTGGCTCAAAGGATAAAAAAAGGCGACAGGGCTGCACTTGAAAAACTCACCAAAGCAAATCTGCGTTTTGTTGTGTCTGTCGCGAAACAGTATCAGAACCAGGGACTTAGTTTACCAGATCTGATAAATGAAGGTAATCTGGGCCTGATTAAAGCTGCAGAGAAATTCGACGAAACACGTGGATTCAAGTTTATTTCCTACGCTGTTTGGTGGATAAGACAATCGATACTTCAGGCTCTTGCAGAGCAATCGAGAATAGTAAGGTTACCGCTTAACCAGGTAGGATCTCTGAACAAGATAAACAAGGCTTTCTCTAAATTTGAGCAGGAGAATGAACGCACGCCTTCTCCGGAAGAGCTGGCAGATGTTCTTGAACTGCCAAAAGAGAAGGTTACTGACACTCTTAAAGTCTCCGGACGGCATGTGTCTGTTGACGCTCCTTTTATTGAAGGCGAGGATAACAGCTTGCTGGATGTGCTTACAAACTCAGATTCCCCTGTAGCAGATAAGCTGCTGATGGATGAATCTCTTTCAAAGGAGATTTACCGTGCTCTGGCAACACTTACCGAAAGAGAACGGGATATTATAAGGTTTTTCTTCGGGATTGCCTGCCAGGAGATGACACTTGAAGAGATAGGTGAGAAATTTGGTCTCACCAGGGAGAGGGTTCGTCAGATTAAAGAAAAAGCTATCAGGAGGTTGAGACATACTTCCAGAAGCAGACTATTAAAGGGATACTTAGGATAGATTAACAATTATTAAAGGTAATAGGGCGCTCTTTAAGGGCGCCTTTTTTATTAACTGCAAGGCCGCCTTAGCCTTCGCCTGACCTTACAGGTTTATTTAAATTTGTGTAGGTTTGCAGTATCATTACTAAAGTAGTCCGATAGTATAAATATAAAGGGAGAGAAACAATGGACTTTAAGCTCATTTCCGATTTCCAGCCGACCGGCGATCAGCCGGAAGCCATTAAGCAACTTGTTGAAGGTCTTGACAAAGGCGTACCTTTTCAGACCCTTCTGGGAGTAACCGGTTCAGGAAAAACCTTCACCATTGCAAATGTTATTGAGAAAGTTAACCGGCCTGTCCTTGTCTTAAGCCATAATAAAACCCTGGCAGCACAATTATATGGTGAGTTTAAACAGTTCTTTCCCGAGAACAAAGTCGAGTATTTCGTTTCCTATTATGATTATTACCAGCCTGAAGCATATCTCCCTGTTTCCGATACATATATTGAAAAGGACCTTTCAATAAACGAGGAAATCGAAAAACTAAGGCTGAGCGCTACTTCCTCCTTGCTCTCCGGAAGAAGGGATGTTATCGTCGTTTCCTCGGTGTCCTGCATATATGGTATCGGTAATCCCGATGATTTTCATTCAAATACTGTTCATATCAGGACCGGACAGAATATCGGAAGAAATCTTTTTCTCAGAAAGCTTGTCGATAGTCTCTATTCCCGCAACGAACTCGAGTTCAAACACGGTACCTTCAGGGTGAGGGGCGATACAATTGATATTTTCCCTGCTTATGCCGATATAGCTGTGAGGGTTGTCTTTTTCGGCGATCAGATTGAAGAGATAAACACCTTTGAGCCTCTCGACGGGCACCGGCTGGATTTACTAATGGAATATATAATATACCCTGCAAATATTTTCGTTACTACCAGGGAACGAATCAATATGGCTATAAGTGAAATTCAGGATGATATGGTAAGGCAGGTAACCCATTTCAATGATATTGGTAAAAAAGAAGAGGCAAAAAGGCTGGAGCAGAGGGTGTTGTACGATCTTGAGATGATAAAGGAGCTTGGCTACTGTAGCGGGATTGAGAACTATTCGCGCTATTTTGACGGTAGAAAGCCCGGAACAAGACCTTTCTGCCTGCTGGATTATTTTCCTGAAAATTTCATAACGGTAATTGATGAAAGCCATGTTAGTCTTCCACAGATAAGAGCCATGTTCGGCGGCGATCATTCCCGTAAACAGACTCTTGTGGAGTATGGCTTCAGACTTCCTGCAGCTCTCGACAACAGGCCTATGCGGATCGAAGAATTTGAATCACTTACCGGACAGACAATTTTTGTGAGTGCCACCCCTTCAGATTATGAACTGGAAAAGAGTGAAGGCGTATTCGTAGATCAGGTGATCCGGCCAACAGGCTTGCTTGATCCGCCGATTGAAGTGCGCCCGAGTCTTAATCAGATAGATGATCTTATTTCGGAGATCCGTTCACGAACCGGAGCAGGGGAGAGAACCCTTGTAACAACTATCACCAAAAGAATGGCGGAAGAGCTCTCTTCTTACCTCATGAAGTTTGACATTAAATGCAGCTATATTCACTCTGACATCGATACCCTTGACCGTATTGATATAATGGAAGGACTCCGTACGGGTACATTTGATGTTCTGGTGGGTGTCAACCTGCTCAGGGAAGGACTTGATTTACCCGAAGTATCGTTGGTTGCTATCCTTGATGCGGATAAAGAAGGATTCCTCAGATCATCCCGGTCTCTTACACAAACTGCCGGAAGAGCGGCCCGTAATCTGAATGGGAAGGTTATAATGTATGCTGATACAGTAACCAGAAGTATGCAGCAAACCATAGATGAAACCAACAGGCGGAGAAGTAAACAATTGAAATACAATGAAGAGATGGATATTACTCCGGCTCAGATTGTGCGTAAAACAGGTTCCGTTCTCAGTGGATTAGGGAAAAAAGGAGTTGCTTCCAAAGCATATATTGAACCGGATAGATTTGATATAGCTGCTGATCCGGTTGTAAGGTACATGAACAGGGAAGCTCTTGAGAAAGCAATTGAAAAGTCGAAGAAGAGCATGGAAAAAGCTGCCGCTGAACTGGATTTTGTCGAGGCAGCACGATTCAGGGATGAAATGGCTGAGCTACAGATAATTCTCAGAAGCAAATCTTAATATATCAATTGCAGGAAAAAAAATTGACAGTTACAAATGTGTTGCCATCCAGTCTCTCTTGTCTGTGTTTGTTGTAACAGTTCCGGTCATAGTTGTCTTACCTGTTACCCGTCCGGTATATGTTGCACCATTATTTTTGAATGTGATCAAATCGCCATTTAGTCTTCCGTCAGTTATGTTTGATGTTTTATTGTCGGATTTGAATGTACCGTAAATCATCTGGAATTCCTGTCTTATTGTAAGCTCCCCATTTTCAAGTTTCCAGGTACCATCCACCTTTGCCGGAATGATCCACATAAGTGCAGTATACCAGCTACTGGATGTATTATCGGTCGTAACTTCAGTATCCGGAACCCAGTCACCCATAGTAAAAGTATTTGAAACTATACGTGTTCCTGGCTTAAGGTCAAGAAGATGCGGTCTTAGTTTAAGGTTAATTTCCGGAAGAAGAAACATGGTTATTACTGTTGCTTGAGACAGATCAGCTTCAAAAAGATCAGCCTTCATAAATTTAGCTTTTTCACTTACACCTGCATTTTCTGCGTTCTTCCTCGAAATTTCCACCATTGCGGGATTGTATTCGATTCCAAGCGCTTTTGCTCCTAGTTTCGCAGCTGCGATTACGGTCCTTCCATCGCCTGAACCTAAATCTATTAAGTAATCTAAATCCGTAACTTCTGCAATCTCTAGCATTTTATTTACCAGGTCATTCGGGGTGGGTACCCATATTACATCCTTGCCTGCCTGGCCAACATGTGGTACAAACGTAGTATCATTTGACTGCGCCTGCGCAATCATTACTGCTGTAATAAAAAAGAAAGAAATGACAATCAGGGATCGATTTTGAAAACATGATAGCTTCATGATAACCTCCTTTTTAAGATCTTTACGATAAGAATTGACAGGATTAAATTTACAAAATTTATATTGGATCGTTAATCAATCCATTAACATATTTTGCAATTGAGATTGAAGAGGTTAATCCCGGAGATTCCATTCCAATCAGATTAATAAATCCCGGAAATCCTCTTCTTCTCTCTTCCATAATGTAAAAATCTCTTTGGGGTTCACCAGGCCTCTGGATTTTAGGACGAATGCCTGCCATTTCTGGGGCTATATCATCAAACTTAAGGAAGGGAAGGAATTTTTTAACCGATCTATAAAACTCCTCTTGCTTTGAAGCTGTTACTTTATAATCATAAACATTTGAATCAAGATATTTTACATCAGGTCCAAGTTTTACGCCACCTCCCATGTCTATTGTAACGTGAATACCTATTCCTTCCATATTTTGATGAGGAACCGGGTAAATAAGTCTGGAGACAAGCCTGTTTTTCGGAGGATTTACCCTGAAATATTCACCTTTACAGAATAATATTTTCAGTTTTTCATCATTAATACCGACCATCTCGGATATTTTATCCGCAGAGAGTCCGGCGGAATTTATTACAATATTTGTTGTGAAACTATAATCTTTCTGATCTGCATCCAGAAGAAATATCCTGAATCCGTTCTCAATCCGGTCTATTCCCTTCACTTCGCTTCCATAGACGATCTGACAGCCATTGTTCACAGCATTTGTCTCATATCGTTTCATGAGGGAATGTGTGTCAACTATTCCTGTTGAGGGTGAGAAAAGAGCTTTTAATGCGAAGATATTAGGTTCCATTGCAGCTATCTGATGTCTGTCAAGAACTACAAGATCATCCACTCCGTTTTTAACCGCTGTCTGTCTTATACCTTCAATAATGGAAATCTCGTCGTCTGAGGTGGCAACTATCAATTTGCCACAGTTATTAAAAGGAACATCATTCTTTTTACAATAGTCATAAAGAAGTTTTTTTCCTTCGACGCATAGTCTGGCTTTGAGACTGTCTTTAGTATAATATATACCTGCATGTATAACTTCACTGTTGCGGGAACTAGTCTCCTGTCCGAATGTCGGATGCTTCTCAATCACAAAGACATTTCTGCGTTCCGCCGTTATTTTTTCTGCAATTGCAAGGCCAATAACTCCTGCGCCTATTATCGTGATTTCGGCATCCATCTTTTTACCTTATTCGTTTAATCGATTTTACAATGTATTCATGTTGTCACAAATAAGCGAAAAAAACCTTTAACTTATGATGCCTGAATAAAGAATAATTAATAGATAAAGAGTTTTTATCCTTTCCATTTTATCGTACAGAATAAAAACGGATGAGATGTTGCCGTCTTTCTGGCCTGATTCAATTGCTTTAATGCTTTAATTAAGAGTCATAATACTGACAATCAATAAAATATTCAATATTTTCTCTTTTTTTTATTCTGTGCAGGAATTTTTATCATAATTAAAACACTTTTGGTCAAATTTCATAAATTCCGGAATTTTTTACAATGTGATGCTGCATCTATTTGAAAATAAGCATAATAATATATTAGTAATCGTCCAATGATCTGATTATTATCAGGTTTGTCATAAATTTCATTCCGTTTTTGACGAAATAACACTTTTGGGGTGTTAACTATCGGAACATGTATTTATACGTCCGAAAATCGACGACAAAAAAATTTTACAACTTCTCATTCCCTCACTAAATGGGCATTAGCTGCTTGACACGTATATTATTATGCATTACTTTTACAATGTCATTAAATCTTTGAAAAGTAAAATTTAATATATAAAAACCATGGAAAGCATTTCAAACTTAAACAAAACCGGAGTCACTATCGCAAGAAAAGACGGGACAAACTTTAAGGGAGTAAAGCGTTCTTCTAAAAAAGTTAAGACAACTCCTGCAGTAGATTACCTGATTGCTGAAGGTGGTGAAACATTTTTCCATTACCTTAAAAGATTTGGACTGGATGCCGAACCTAATATGCTGGTTCTCTCTTCAAAGAAACATTATTATTATGATTACAACGAATTTGAAGATGTAACTACCCTGGTTAACCTTAAAAAACTCAACCTCATAAAACATTTAGACAGTTTTATACAGACCGTATGTGGGGTTCTGTCACCGGAAACCAATTTCATAGGATGCTTTTCTGACAGGAAAACCCAGAAGGATACCGGATTGGCTTCAAGGATGTACAAAAGACTCATAAATTTTCTGGATTCAAAAACAGATGTAGAAATAGACAAAAATGATGTTTCCAGACTTCTTGAGTTACGTGGATATAAAGTTATCGATATGACTGAAATTAACGGATTAACATATTTCAGAACACAGAACCTAGGGCAAACAGCATAATGTTTGCCAGTCCGATTGCCCCTCAGGAGAACGTTAGCTGTGATAGTTTATCGTAAACTTCAGGGAAGGGGTTGTAATTTAAAAGGGTCAGATATGGTTGTCTGACCCTTTTATATTTTCGGTATCCGGATTAATCCTGTGCTTCTTACAGAAAAATACCGGTGATTTATAAGCATAAGTATGTCTTTTGGAAAGTTAATGTTAACAGGGCTCTGATCAAATCAGGATTTTTATCATTGTTTATTATACGTTGGTCAAAATTCAAAAATTAGGTTTTCTTATTCTTTCAATTGAAGTATGTATTTTAATATTAGATCATTACCTTGGTTATGACAACTGGTTTGTCAGATTTTTATGGTTTTATCCATAAATTTTACCCCTTTTTTGACGAAACAGCACTTTTTTGACACTAACAATTGATTACGGTAAATGTACGTCTGAATATTAAGGACTAAGATGACTTTCCTTCTCTCAAATCAAGACTAATTGGGCATTAGCGGCTTGACATGGATGTCCTTAAACTGTACCTTTACAGAGTGATTTAGTATAAAAAGGGAACGAAATTCATTAAACAAAATGGAAAAGAAAGTAAGCAAAAGTTATCTGGGGAAAAAACATTCCTCTGAGGATACAAAAAATACCCCTGTAATCGATAACCTTATTGCTGAAGGTGGAGAAAATTTTTTCCATTACCTTAAAAGTGTGGGTCTTGATGATGAGCCTAATATGATGGTTCTCTCTTCAAGTCATCATTATTATTATGATCACAGCGAACTGGAAGGGGTAACTACAATTATAAACATGAAAAGATTGAATCTTATAAAACATTTGGATAATTTTTTGAAGTCCGTCTGTGAGGTTTTGTCTCCGAAAACCAATTTTGTAGGATGCTTTTCTGACAGGAATACTCAGAAAGAAACGGGATTGGCTTACAGGATGTATAACGGATTTATAAATTTTTTGGATTCAAGGACAGATGCTTATATTGACAGGAAAGATGTATTAAAACTCCTTGAATCACGTGGCTATAAAGTCATAGATATGACAGAGATTAATGGATTGACATATTTTACAACCCGGAACATCGGGTTATCAGCTTAATAGTTATTTGTTTATAGGCCCCTTATGGCAATCAGGTCTTTACGATGTTAGTTAGATTGCCGGCGAAGGGGATGCATATTAAAAGGGTTAGATGATGTTATCTAACCCTTTTATATTTTTTTACAGTTATAGGTATGAAAAAAATCCCACTTTTTTCCAAAGGTCCGGTCACCCCGGGTTACGAGCTCCATCCGGTCATTGAAAAATAATTTTATACGGATGAAATACTATCTAGAATTAATATTATAAATTTGATTAACGAAAAAGCATCACTTATGGAATGATAATGGGAGATTTTGTAACTAATTATATTTTAATAGCTTTTTAAAAATGAGAATTGATACAGTATTTTTACAGCAGGAAATCAGCAATTGCCAGTCTCTGTTGCCTGATCAGACCGCTCCAGATATAAAATATAAAAAGTTCTCTGTATAAATGATTTAAATATTAATTATCATCCTGAAATTGATCGGTACATTAACAAAAATACCCTGATTAACAGATCAAACCTACTAAATAACGTTTAACTAAAAAATCTAATTATTTATGAAAAACCGACATGCATTTTGTTTACTGATTTGTTTTTTGCCATTTATTGCCTTTTCACAGGGTAAATTCAATGGCCTTGAGATGAATATGGGTAATCTGTATCGTTTATCTGATGCCAAGACCCGTTCAATAAGTCCGGAAAATTTTTCCGGAGAAAAAGGCAAAGCCGGAATGGCTAATCCTGAGGATAAAGGTACTCCTAACTCAGCTAATGCTTCCAATGCCTCACGCGATTTGGGCCAGGGATGGAAAGTTAATCCATTTGTGCGTATAGATGCAGGTAAAACATTTACAATTGCTGAAATTGAAGGACCAGGTGCAATACAGCACATCTGGATGACTCCTTCCGGAAGATGGCGGCTCTCAATATTAAGGGTTTACTGGGATGACGAGAAAGATCCATCGATAGAATGTCCTGTCGGAGATTTCTTTGGAATGGGATGGAATCAGTATGCGCCTCTTAATTCAGTAGCTGTAACAGTAAATCCGGGAAGTGCATTTAATTGCTATTGGGTTATGCCTTTTCGTAAGAAATGCAGAATTACAATGGAGAACATTAATCCTGATGGAGCAGCAATGACTGTTTATTACCAGATTGATTATACTTTAACAGAGGTCCCTGCGGATGCAGCATATTTTCACGCACAGTTCAGACGCACAAATCCTGATATGACATCAGTTTATACAATTCTTGATGGTATAAAGGGAAAAGGTCAGTATGTCGGTACCTATCTGGCTTGGGGAGTATACAATAATAATTGGTGGGGCGAAGGTGAGATCAAATTTTTTCTGGACGGTGACAGCCAGTTTCCGACAATTTGCGGAACAGGAACTGAAGACTATTTCTGCGGATCGTATGACTTTGACACAAGGAAGAAAAACGCTGACGGTGCAGAAGAAGTTAATTATACTGAGTTCTGTACTCCTTACTCCGGTTTACACCAGGTTATCCGCGGTGACGGGCACTACACTGTGATGCAACGGTTTGGACTTTACCGCTGGCATATAGTTGATCCTATCCGTTTTGAAAAGGATTTAAAAATAACCATTCAGGACCTGGGATGGAGAACGGGAGGAAGGTATTTACCACAGAGGTCTGATATTAGTTCCGTCGGGTTCTGGTATCAGACTGAGCCCCACGCTGCTTTTCCAAAATTGCCTGCTTGGCAATCTCTTGAAGTAATTTAAAATCGAACTTTTAAAATGGGTGCCTTTATGCCATTAGTTTTTTATCATCATCGGAAACTTTGTTAGAGATTAAAACCGGGCGAAAGCCCGGTTTAT
>Ga0182021_10001190_pt1 | contig 29515 bp, 25 predicted proteins | sample 612E3MmetaG_FD_120493 | JGI IMG/M metagenome (GOLD analysis project Ga0182021, IMG submission 120493) | Permafrost microbial communities from Stordalen Mire, Sweden - 612E3M metaG (Illumina Assembly) | ecosystem: Environmental > Terrestrial > Soil > Wetlands > Permafrost | place: Sweden... | reverse complement strand
TGAGAATACCTCAGTATTCCATAATTATAAATGGTTGCCTCTCATTCCGACGGAAACGGATTCAGTTATGTTAATCGATGGGAATCCGGGAACAAGACCCTTTATACCCTCTTCAGCCTGAATCCCCGGGGCTGGGATGCCCCGCTTTTCAAAGTCCCTGACCCCGTACCGGGTTTTCATTATGTAGATCTGTGGAATCACCTGGAATTAAATACAACAGAACAAAACATGCAAAGCTTTATCCGGGTTCAGATCGAAGCTTTTAACAGGAGTTTCCTCAACAGCAGGATGGAAGGAAGCACAGGCTGTATTGCTCATATGCCTGTGCTGATAAACGCCAGGGACCAGGGAGATACCCTTTTCTTTAGTGCAGGATCAGGAGATAAGATTAAAGTTTTCAGCGGTAATCCCAGCTATCATTCAAAGCCTTATGAATTTACTCCGGCAGGAGGCAGATTGCCCTACCGTAAGATCTTTGGTGAATCCTGCCCTAAACTGGTGATCCAGTTATTCGAAAAGGAGGAATTACTGGATGAGCAGATCATCAGCCCGTCCCATGATAAACCACGCCTGGTTTCCGGGGTGACAAGAACCCCTGCCTCAAAATTCCCTCCAAAAACAATGGCAGAGATACCGGAAGGAAAATTTAAATTCTATACTCACCGTGACCAAGGCTCACAGGATGCTTTTATCGCCTTCCCTGATCATAACGATACCGTTGTTATCACCATTCATAAATTTTATATGGATAAATACCCGGTGACCAATATTGCCTACTATCATTATATTCAGTCGTCAAAGTACAGGCCAACTGATACAACTGCCTATCTCAGGCATTGGAAAAACGGGCAACGCCCCTTTAAGGAGGATGAAAACAAACCGGTTGTAAACGTCAGCCTGGAAGATGCACGGAAATATTGTAATACATCAGGGAAAAGGCTTCCTTCAGAGGCAGAATGGCAGTATGCTGCCCAGGGGACTGATTTAAGAAAATATCCCTGGGGAAACCTGTGTGATTCTAGCTGCTGCAATGTTAACCTGAACCATGAAACGGAAGTCAATGCTTTCCCGAAAGGAGCCAGTCCTTTCGGAATTGAAGATATGATCGGCAATGTATGGCAGATGACCGGTGATGTTTATTATAACGGATCATATTATTATAACATTATAAGGGGAGGTAGTTATTATCATCCCACACAAAGTATGTGGTATGTGACAGGAGGGCCAATGCCCGCATATCACCCGGAAATGCTTTTACTGATTTCTCCCGGGCTTGACAGGAATTCAACGGTTGGATTTCGCTGTGTCAAAGATGCTGATTAGTTTTTCAATAACCAGGCATCGTAGTATTGCAGTTTAATTTCCTTCAGCTTGTTGATTGCTTCAGTCCGGTTTGGGGTCTCATACACTGAAATCCTTGCTCTGCCTTCTTTTTCAAGGCTTCTGACTGTAACAAATCCTTTACTGGTAAACAATCTGACTAATTTCGCAGTATCCTTAAAAGGGATATTGCTTTTTACAATTATATAGTATTTCACACCTGTCTTCGAAACCGGATTTGACGGAGGCATTTGTCCAGACTCAGCTTTGTTTTCCGGAATCTCATTCTGCAATGACTTGATTAGTGGTGCCTTTTCTTCAATGCCTGAACCGGAATCTTTCCCTGCCACAGTTTCACCAACCGGCAAGGGCGGACCGAAGGGGTCAGGTACTTCCCCGAACCAGGCGCATGCATAATTTTCAAATATCCCGACTCCCAGAGCTTCCCATTTCTGGTTTTGCCATTTCCCGGTGTTCAGCAGAAAGTTGTTGAAATACCCGACCGACTTCCACAAATTGATCACTGAATCGATATCCGCCTGGTTATTTTCCCAGTAAACTATTTCGTATCCTTTGCCTTTGTATGGCGTGAATTCCTTTGGCTTATCCCACACAGAGTTCTTTTTATTTTCGTCCCTGGGATAACAAAATGCCTTCCAGGGTCCTTTGTCGGACCATGAATGAAAATTACAGGGTTCCTGGTCGGGATGGTTGAAAAACAAATCCCTGACATGGGACGATGCCACATAACAAAGAGATATGGATAAGGGGATAGGAGGGAGGTCATATTTTCTGCGGAAATCGTTGATCATGTGGTACAATTTGGTCTCATCCTGACTGATCCTATAACCGGCAGGTATGGAACCCCCGCTTTTCTGCTGGGGCAATGAAAATCCTGATACATAAAAAAGAAGGATCAGAATAAAACAATTTGTAGTATTCCTGACCATAATAATACCACATCAGTAATTTTATACGGGATTCGTGTAAAATGGTTACCTCGTCAGCAGGATCATCGGGATTACCTGGAGGCGGGCTGATATTCTTCCACCAGCAGGCGGGCAATAATAGAATCCCAGATATAATTTGAAGGCGAATTAAGCACTTCGTTATCAGCACTATATGATTCCCAGTAATTATGGTTCTTTTTTAACTGGATGATGGCAGCATTGAGCATTTTACGTGACAGTTCATGGGCCAGATCATAATATCCGTAATCCCTGAGGCCCTCATATACCATATAATCCCACAGAAGCCATACCGGGCCATTCCATTTACAGCAATAATCGACATAAGGGCTGTACCAGGGATCACGGGCTGATAAAGTCGGGACGCCATACCTTCTCCAGAATTTAGTAGTATCAGTAAGCGTTTTGATAAGCCGTTCAGCCCTGTCCCTTGGAGCTGCGTCAGCCCATAAAGCCAGGAACCCGATAATTTCCTGCCGGCGTAAATCTCGGGTCATGAAATACCATCCGTGATCCTTCTTGTTGACGGAATAATAAAAACCACTGCTGTCGTCCCACATTCGCTTATTGACAAGCTTGATCACTGCCCGGGACTTTTCATCCCAAAGACGGGCATCTTCCTTCTTTCCCAGGGCTTCTGCCATCAGCGAGAGTGATTTTTCTTCTTTTATGACCATCAGTGTCAGATCAAGGCATTCCAGTTCATCTGAAATATCTTCCTTGTCCAAATCAAGGTAACGTTCGGCCGAAACCTGGAATACTGCATTATACCAGTCCCTTACATTTTCGATGATACCATACGGCCCCCATTCGAAAGTGCTGTCATGGTCTGTATCCCTGTTTTGAATGATCCAGTCGACATACCTGCTGCCCGATGCGTAGGCATCTTCAAGGAATTTCCTGTCCTTGCTGACTTTATAAACCTCCCAGTTGATCCAATTGAAGAAAGGGGCTGAGGTTGTTGAGACTCCTTTATGCGGATAGTCCTGTAATCCTCTTGGTCCATGGCGGTATGCAATAAGCCCGTCGGCACGTTGCTGTTCCATGTAAACCCTCTGGGATCCCTCGGCCGACAGGGGGTCCAAATAAACATACGCAAGCATACTTAATGATTCATGAAGCACCTGATGGCCATGTCCCCAGCCCCATAAAGGATTACGTGAAAATGCATAGGAATTAAAACTGGTTTTGCCCGAGGGAGGGTACATACAGCCGCGTACGAGGTTGAATGCACCAATATAGGCTATCTTTTCATCCCTGGATGGGAATTTCAGCCTGGGTATCTTCGAGAACAATATCAGGTCATCCTCATAGAAAGTACGGAGCATGGCTGTTTTCATGCCTTCAATCTCCTTGAGCAAAGCCTCCGTGTCCTCATTCTGGCCCTGGAACCCTCTTAAAACCCTTAAGTCAGTTGTTTGTCCCGGAGCCAGTTTCTTTTTAAAGTTCAGGGCAAAGAAACGGCAAAATCCCGATTTCCTGGTGTTCAGTGAATCAGACCGCTTATCTGAATAAAAATCAGTTTTGATCACATTATAAAAAGAAGAAAGATCCCCGTTATATGCTCCAAAAGTATAAGGGGCAGGATTTGAAGTAAACACATCCCTGACCTTTGTTGGATACCCGTATTCCATCTTAAGGCTGCTGATGAGGCGGTAAGGAGATTCATAGCGGTGACCGATGTAGGCCCTATGCGCAGTGTCGAACCTGATGATCTCCAGGGAATCATTCTCAGACTCCATGATGGGATAAACGGATATTTCATGGGAGATCCTGTCGGTATTCCTGATCTCCAAATCGATCAATGCAATGGTGGAACTGTAAACGAAAAAGGTTTCCTTTACATGTATCCCCCTGAATGGCTCGTATTCCATAACAGCCATGTCAGGAAACGAGAAACTTATGACCGGTTTTGAGAAATATTCCGACATTTTCCCGATCACGACCTGGTCGGTTTTCCACAGACAATATATTTTCCCTGCATGGTCGCTTGAATAATTTACCGGCATGCAACAGGAATAATAGTCCATTTTATAGGCTTTGTCCCCATACAACCTTGATCTCATCATTGCAGCGGCATATGTTGTGTACAAAGGATCATCAGGATTGGCGTCCAGCCTCATATAATCCTCGACAGGTTTGAGTTGCTGGCTGAATCCTGATAATGCCAGCAGGTAAAACATACTTAAAAATGCTATATTTTTCATTTTGTTGGATATTCATCGATTAACATCCTTGCTGCAATGCCCGCCCATATATAGGTTTTGTTCCAACCGGCCTGGTGATCATCAGCGCTGTAAAACTCCCAGAAAACATGGTCATGCTTAAGATGCCATATCATATTATTTAAGACCTTGCTGACAAGCTCTGAAGCCTGCATGTTGTAATGATAATCTTTCAGTCCCCTGTAGATCAGATAATTCCATTGAACCCAGACCGGGCCATTCCAATATCCTATAGGGTTGTAATATTCTGATGATGCGGTGAGGGCAGGAACCCCGAACGGCCTCCAGAACTCCCCCGTGTCAAAAAGTGTGTGTGTCAGCAATCCGACCCTGTCTTTCCCGGTGACACCTGCCCATAAGGGCAGGAACCCGATAATTTCCTTTATCTTAAGATCATCTCTGGCCCTGAAAGAAAAGCTTTGATTCATCTTATAGACGTTATAATAAAATCGGGTGAGGCTGTCCCATAAATAATGTTCTATCAGGGCTGCTCTTTGTCTTGACATACCGTCCCATTGTTGTGCTTCAGCTTTATATCCCAGGATCCCGGCCATTTCAGCCAGGGATTTTGCTTCCTTGACAAGCATGGAATTCAGATCAGGGCCTTCAAAATTCATCGGCCGGCCAATATTGTCCCAGACTTCCACCCTCGCATCCCTTACCGATTCAAGCTCCCCTTCAGCTCCCCATTCACAAAGCCCGTTCCTGTTGGAATCCCTGTTCCGTATAAAGAAAATGTATAATTTTTTTCCGGATGAATAAGCTTCATGCAGAAATTTCCGATCCCTGCTGATCTTATATATTTCCAGGTTCTCATAATTAAACCACGGAGCCGAAGTAGTAAGCTGGTTGCTGTAAGGGATGGTTTCATCAAGATAGGGCCCGGTCCTGTAATTGATATACCCGTCGGTATGCTGCCGCTCAATAAACACACGCTGTGAATTCATTGCACCGGCAGGATCCATGTAAGCATATGCCAGCATGGCAAGGCTTTCATGAAAGACTTGTCCGCCATAACCCCAGCCCCATTTAGGCTCCCTGGAAAAAACATAATAATTATAATGGCATTTGCCTTCAGGCGGCATCATGCATTGACGCATCAGGGAAAAACAGCTCCAGTAAAGCAATTCCTCATCCCGGCCGGGCAATTTCAGCAGGGGGATCCTGCTGTATGCAATTTCATCTTCCCTTATAATATTATCTGGATTAAGTTCCAGAAGGGGTTTTAATTTCCTGAACCCTTCCTCTTTACTGCTCCCTGAATCTGCAAGCCCCAAAGCAATTCTGAACCTTGTTGATTCGCCAGGTTCCAACCGTATTGACCTCATGCTGACGATCGCTTTGGTATAAGGAGATGAAGTCATTTTTTGCTGAAAATAACCCCGTATATCATCATGGGGGAGATCAGGTTTAGCGGTTTTTGCCGATGATCCGAAGCTGCAAACCAGGACCGAATCGAAGGTAAGGCTGGATAAAAGCTCTGCCCTGATTAAAGTCAGTATGGGAATATTGTGCTCCTTCATCCAGGAATCCCTGTTTTTTATAAGAGGATAAAAATATCCATCATAAAAATTATCATGTTCAGCATCGGTCAGGCTGTCGTGAGAAGGATAAAAATTGTAAGGGATCAGGGTAAGCCGGCAGGCAAATTTACCACAGTTGCTCACCGTGTAATCTATGAAGGCAGAGCCTGAGGAGAACACATCAAAACAAACCTCCGCTTTAATGTTATCAAAGGGATAATAATAATACTTTAAGATATCACTATATGAAGTTGTTATGATAGGTTCCTTAAACATTTCCTTTAATCTGAACCTGGTTTCAGTTCCCTGGCTGATGGCAAGGCCGAAATCAGGACCGTCGGCAGAGGTCATTTCAATTCCGCGTTCGGGATCATTGAATGAAAACTGGTAGCCCTGGTCCAGTTTATAAGATGAGCGTGCAAGAGGTGCAGCATAGGTGGTGAATAAGGCATCATTCCTGGTCGCCTGGAGCCCGGAAAGAAACTGGGCAAAAACCTGGCAGGTGGAAGAAATCAATAGCAGTGAAAGTAAAAATTCTTTCATTTCAGATAAATTTTAAGGGGGATCTCAGTGTATTTCATTCCCTGCCCGGGAAATACCAACTGTATGTTATAAATCCTGCCGGTTACATTCAAAATGGTACCATTCTCAATATGGTCAATACCAGGCCCATTCAGCCACAACCGTATCTCACCGGAGGTACCGGCTTTATTTTCCGCTAAAACCGTATAAACATTTCCGGTTAATCCCGTTTCAATTATCCTGAGTCCTTCAGAAGCATAGCCCGGTTTCGGATCCTGGACGACAGGCAGAACACTGATCCCGTTTCTGTATAAAAGTTCAACAGTGTCCTGCCCTTTCAATTTAAATTCGGACTTCGCAGAGGTCCCGACAGGATTGATATCCGTCGAGAATGCGACATCCCTGTGGTTCAGCTTATAGGAAAGAATCCTGGTCCCCGGAGGCAATACCGCTGTTAACCTCATTATCAGCGTATCCTTGCAATCCGTATTGAAGATGTATGAAAGCACATCATCATACCGTTTAAAGTTCAGGTTGACGGTTTTATTTCCGATGTTTATGTTTCTGATTTTCAAGGAGTCCCAGTCGGCAGGCAGAGCGGGGGCAAGGCTCAGGGTATTTTTTCCGGCATCCACATCCAAACCGAGCAACCCTTCGAGGACCGGTTGCAGGACCATTGTCTCAGACCAGCATTGGTTTGCACAAACCCCGGAAGGTTTGTAAACAGCACCGTTCAGGACTTCCTGTACATTTCCCAAAGCCCAGGAATGATATACTTTCAGGTTGTTCATCACATGGGAAAAACCCTGAATGGAACTCCCGTAACGGTATTCAGCCATGGCTGTCCAACCGGTGAACAACGGCCAGACACTGCCATAATGATACCCGGTTGGCTTGAACAATCTGTTGTCATCCCTGACTATCCTCGTTCCCCAGTTCGTTGTAAAAGCGTTTGAGGCATATTGTTTTAATACCGGTGATGCCTTATCCATGTCAGCCAGGCCAAAGGATAATGGAACTGCAGGAAGTATTGTAGCTTCAGTCCGGAACGAACCGTCATGGTTTTTCCCGTAGCTGAAAAACCGTGACGGGGCATTCCAGAAGTCCGTGTTGATGATACGGTTAACTACTCCGGCCTCCTTCTGGTATCTGTCCGCGTCAGGATCCTTCATCCATGTGGCCATATTGTATGCCTCCTTAAGTGCTGCATTCCAGCATCCTGCCATATATAAAGTGGCATGGGAACCATAAAGTTCTCCTCCTTCAACCCAGCCATGGCCCACATTGGTATTCTCTATCAGGTGATCCCTGTCGGTATCGGTCGAAAAGCAAAAATCAATGGCTTTCCTGATATGAGGCCAGCTTTGTCTCAGGAATGCAGTATCATTCGTAAACCTGTAATACCGGCCTGCCAGGATAATATATAATGGTGTGGCGTCTGCTGCATCATAATGAATAATTCCGGAAGTGCTTGCTTCATGAAGTATCTTGCCGTTCAGGTCCTGGTATTTCTGGTAAAATTCAAGTTCCGATCTGACCTTTGAAAAATCACCTTCATCCAGCAATGCCATCCCGCTCCATTGACCGTCCCTTCCGAAATACCAGGCATAACCGGGCCTTCCGCTGACTTTCTGTCCCCCGTCCCAGCCATGTTTCGATGTGGCATAACCGGCAACAAGGGATTTGCCCATGCCCGGTGTATGGACAAAGAATTTATCGGCTGAAGCGACAGCCCATCTGTAACCTGAATTGAAATCAGGGTCGGGGGAAGTGATCATCAGCCTGTTCCTGAATAACTCAGATGTATGCTGAATGGCATGCTGAAACACTTCGTGAGGTGCCTGCAAAAATTTTTCATAACATTCCCTGATTGTTTTGACTCCATCATTCCCGGCAGCATATATGACATCGATCTGATCAGTCATTTCGAACCTGTATTCAAGAAAACCGGCTGCCTGGAACCGGTCTGTCAAAATACCTTTTGCTTTATAATTCTTATCTATTGAAAAGCCCGAGTATTGTCCTGAGAGTTGCTGGACAGCCTGTTTATTCGCTCCCAAAAGCAATGCCAGGCTGCCTGTTTTATCAGTGAGCATATCCGCCTGCAGTTCGTTAAGCCATGCGTGACAAATACTCCCGGCAGCCCTTTCTGAGTATGGCCACATCCACCTGAAACTGGATTTAAAACGAATGAACATTTCAGCTCCGTAAACCCCTTTATATTCATAATGAATAATGCCGGCCGGGTCGGTGGGATCATTCACTATTAATTCTTTCAGGTAGGCTCTGGGAAATTTATACAGCCTGGTAAAATAAGCGGGGTGTGCAGTGACCTCAGGACGCTGGTCATTCAGCCAGTAAATCGTATCCTTGTAATCAAACTTGATCCCCACTTCATAATCCCTTAATGCCATAAAGGGATGGGCCCATACTTCTTCGATGCCCCCGTTCTCAGTTCCCATCGTTAGCAGCCTTTCACCGGCCACATCCCAGAATTCATCTGCCGGAAACCTGCGTTCCATTGCAAGTGGGTCATCAGGTTCTTCCCAGCAGCTGCCAGGCTTCAGGGTTTTCTTCATTACGGCGGCTGAGTCCTTTATACACTCAGTTACAGTATTCGGGGTATAATCCCAGTAATTAACCTGCTTCCCCTGAATTTTCCCGCTAAGATAATTCAGGCAGTTAAGTGTAAATTTTTCAAGATGCAGGCGGTTCAGGTTGGGCTGTGAAAAATCCAGGTATCCACCGATGGCCAGTACTTTCCCTTTGCCCGGCATGTATTCAAGGATCAGTCTGGATTCCTCCCTGAGAAAAATATAATCCCAGTCGACTGCCACTACTTTGCCCCGGGACGGCAAATTATTACCGAAATCCCCGCAAAGCCCGACAACCTGGTCTGTTAAGGGTCTCAGCACATAAGCTCCGCCATTCATACCTTCAAAAACAGGGTGGTCGACAAAGGCATGAAAGCCGAGTTTCCTTCCGTAACCCTCGTCATTACAAGGCTTCAGGCTGTCGGATGGTTTCTGTATTTCAAGGCCCAGGTCATTCAGGTAATGCAGGGCAAACCCTGAAAGTAAAAGTCTTCCTCCATTATCAAGGTATTCCCTGAAAGCCTTCAGCGTCTTTAATGCCAGCAATCCGGGTGAGATGCTTCCTGCTTTGTTCTTCTGGTAAAAAACGATATCATATTTTTTTACTGCGGATGTGTGTTTTCCCAGGTCGCGAGCGGAAAGAAAGACACAAGTATATCCGGGTAGCCGGTTCAAAAATGCAAAACAGGCCTTGCTGACAGAATCGGAGGATTCATAAGGGTTATCCGTCAGAAAAGCTATTTTTGGCCCGGATCCCTGGCCTGCTTTTTTATCTTTACCGCTCAGCCTGACCGTATGGACCTGCATGCTCTGTCCCTTTATCGTTTGACCGGAAAGCTCGGAGCAGGAAGAGAAGCACAAAACGATTATACATACCGCAAATCTGCTGATCATAAGCTTGTAATTAGTGCATTAAGACTTCCAATTACAGGAAAACTGCATTTCCTGAGCCGTTCCTCATTATGATGCCCGTTCGGGATGAGAATGCAGTCGATGCCGATCTCGCAGGCGACTTCGGCATCATGCCGTGTATCCCCGATAAACAGCAGGGCAGAGGCAGGGATCCCCAGATCCGTGATAAGATTCATACCTACATCGGTCTTGCCATGTGCGTAATGGTCATCAAGCCCGTAAATTTTTAAAAAATAGGTATTGACTCCCAGATCAACAGTCTCGGCAATCAGTTCATTCTGCTCCCGCGCAGAAAGAATTGATTGTTCAAATCCATGTCTTTTAAGGGTTTCAAGAACATGAACCACCTCCGGATGGAGTCTGCACTCTTTCTGCCTCTGGTTATACATGGTCATAAATTCCATACCAACCACCTCAAACGGTTCCCTGTTGAAATCGTACCCGAGCTTCTGATAATAATCCCTGACAGGGAAAGTGAATACCGAGCGGTAATAATCCAGGCTCACCTGTGGAAGCCCTCTTAACTCAAGCATTTCATTCATTACTTCAACGCACAGCCAGGCATCGTCCAGCAATGTCCCGTTCCAGTCCCAGATAATATGCTTATAATCAGTAAGTTTTTTAAACATAAATTTTGTTTGGCCGTAGTGTTTGAATTCAGGAAAAACGTTGAATAAATGACGAACTTTGCGGAATCAAATTTAATAAAAAGAACCACCACCGGATGCTTTCCGATGAACTTCTGAAACCCCTTGAGGAACTTAGAGATTGTGCACTCTGCCCAAGGGAGTGTCATGTTGACCGTTGGAAATCAGCAACAGGTATCTGCAAAAGCGATACATCATTCAATATTTCATCGATTTGTATTCACAGGGGGGAAGAACCTGCCATTTCCGGTCCCAAAGGCATCTGCAACATTTTTTTCACAAATTGCAATCTCCAATGCATCTATTGCCAGAACTATCAGATCAGCAATACGGGGATTTCACGGATCTCTTCCCGCATGGATCCGGAGGAAATTGTCAGAGCGGTTATTACCATCCTGGAAAAAGGAATCAGGATGGTTGGATTTGTTTCCCCTTCCCATTTTATTCCGCAGATGAAGATCATCATCCATGCCATCAGGGACAGAGGCTTTAATCCGGTATGGGTTTATAATTCCAACGGCTATGATAAGGTGGAGACGCTGAGGACACTGGAAGGTTTGATTGATGTTTACCTGCCCGACTTTAAATATATGGATCCTGACCTTTCCGGGCCATTGTCCGGGGCCTATGATTACCCATCGGTTGCCGCAGCCGCCATAAAAGAAATGTACCGGCAGAAAGGCTCCGCTTTGCATCTGTCAGATGAAAATACTGCAACTTCCGGAATTATCATCCGTCATCTCGTGCTCCCGTCCAGGATTGACAACAGCCTTTTAGTCCTGAGGTACATTGCAGAAGAGATCTCACCAAGCTTACATATCTCGCTCATGTCCCAATATTATCCCACGGCAAGGGTTTTACAGCATTCATTCCTCAACAGAGGGCTCTATAATGAAGAGTACCAGGAAGTCGTTGAAGAAATGGAACAGCTTGGCCTGACTCACGGGTGGATACAGGGAATTGAAAGTGCCGGGGAGTACCGGCCAGATTTTAAGCAGCAGCATCCTTTTGAACCATAAAAGGTAAGTCACCGGGATTTTTTCCTTTTTCACCGATCAGATGAGTGATAATCGGTTTATTGTTTTTAATTTTGGCCGATCCAACAACAAACTCCCTTATGAAAAGATTTACATTGATTATTCTGTCACTCTTCCTGCTGGCATCCTTCGCTCCCGCCCAGGAAAAAGAAACTAAACCTGACTCCGGGTACCAGTTTACAGTGGTTAAGAAACTACCCGCAACCTGTATCAAGAACCAATACCGTTCCGGGACCTGCTGGAGCTATTCAGCTATATCATTTCTTGAGTCGGAGCTGCTGAGAATGGGCAAGGACACTTTTGATCTCTCGGAGATGTTTTGCGTGCGCACCTGTTATTCCGACAAAGCAAGGTACTATGTCAGGTTCGGGGGCAAGCATAATTTTGGCGGAGGCGGTGAAGCCCATGACGTCACTTATGTGCTGAAAAATTACGGGATGGTCCCGGAAGAAACATACAACGGATTGACCATAGGAGAGAAACTTCCGGTTCATGGTGAAATGGATGGAGTGCTCTCAGCATACCTGGATGCAGTGATCAAGAACCCGAATAAGAAACTGACCCCGGTATGGCACCAGGGATTCGATGGAATCCTGGATGCTTATCTGGGAAAATACCCGGAATCATTTACCTATAAAGGGAAGAATTACACTCCGCAGACCTTTGCTGACATGCTGGGGCTTAAGGCTGATGATTATATCGAAATCACATCATTTACACATCATCCTTTTTATTCCAGGTTTGTTCTTGAGATACCTGACAACTGGCTGATGGGCGAGGAGTATAACCTGCCTCTCAGCGAGATGATGCAGATAATCGACAACTCTGTTGAAAACGGATATACAGTTGTCTGGGGAGCCGATATCAGTGAGAAAGGTTTCTCCTGGAAAAACGGTGTTGCCATCGTTCCTGATAAAAATGCACCCGAATTTGCAGGGCTTGAGCAGTCGAAGTGGGAAAAGATGACAGATGCGGAAAAAGAAAAATTACTTTATAAGTTCGACAAGCCTGTCCCGGAAAAGAAGATTACCCAGGAGATGCGGCAGTCAGAGTTTGACAACTACCAGACCACCGACGACCATGGAATGCATATAACCGGCATAGCCAAAGATCAGAACGGTAATAAATATTATATCGTAAAAAACTCTTGGGGGAATGAGGAACACAAATACAAAGGGTATTTCTATGCTTCCGAGCCATACGTGATGCTGAAGACCATGGATATCATGGTGAACAGGAATGCTATCCCGGCAGAGATAAAGAAAAAGCTCGGGTTATAATGCCCAGGATCCTTTGTGAGCCTGGACCCTGATTGCTTCGTCCAATAGCTCAAGGTATTCAGGACGTGGTATCGGTCTTGCGCCCAATCGTTTAAAAAGATCAGTCTCAACCTGGCAGTCAATAAAATGGAACTGCCAGGTTTTTACTTTCTGGACAAGGTGGTAAAATGCCACTTTGGAAGCATCGGCTACCAGATGAAACATGCTTTCCCCGAAAAATGCCTTTCCGATGCAGATCCCGTATAATCCTCCGGCAAGAATACCATCATGATAAGCTTCCACCGAGTGGGCAAAACCGAGTTTATAAAGCCTGGTATATGCTTTAATAAAATCAGGATCAATCCAGGTCCCGTTTTGTCCTTCACGTGTAACTTCCGCGCAGGCTTTCATGACCTCACTGAACGAAGTATCGTACCGGATCCTGAACTTCCCGCATTTCAGGACCCGTTGCAATGAAGCCGAGATCCTGATCTCACCGGGAAACAGGACCATCCTTGGATCAGGTGAAAACCAAAAAATATCGTCATCATCCTGGAACCAGGGAAAAATCCCGGAACGGTAAGCATTCAGGATGCGGGCCGGTGACAGGTCCCCTCCGATTGCAATTAAGCCATCGGGTTCTGCTTCGGATGGATGAGGAAATATCGGTTCTTCAGGCAGAAGGTAAACAGGCATAGATCAGGCGATTTCGGCTATTGCCAGTGCAAGTTTTTCACAGGCATTTTCCATCTCTTCAACGCTGATCGTCAGAGGGGGAGCAAGCCTGAAGGAAGCTTCCCTGAAAAGATAAAAATCTGTAACAATACCCTGGTTTATACAGGCTCTGAGAAATGCCCCATGCTTTGAAGGATCAGCAAGATCCATACCGAACGCCAGTCCTTTCCGGCGAATCTCCCTGATCACTTTCTTACCAGAGACCAGTGGATTGTCCAGGATCATTTTTTCAATAAAAGCACCTTTGGACTCCACGTCTTTAAGCAGGTTACCCGACGTGAGAACACTTAAAGCGGCAAGACCTGCAGCACAGCTCACAGGATGGCCCCCGAAAGTTGTGATATGCCCGAGTTCCGGATTAAAGGCAAGGCTTTCCATTACTTTTTTCCCTGCAATAAAAGCCCCAAGGGGCATTCCACCGCCCAGGGCTTTCGCCAGCACCAGGATATCAGGTACAACATCGTACGGTTCAAAGCTATACAGGAAACCTGTCCTTCCGAATCCCATCTGGATGTCATCAAAGATAAGCAGGCTGCCTGTTTCATCACAACGCTTCCTTAACTGTAATAAAAACCCGTCAGCAGGAGGGATTATGCCTGCTTCTGCCTGCGTGGTTTCAGCAATCACACAGGCAGTCTTTGAATTGATTTTTTCAAGGTCTCTGAAATTATTGAAATCCAATAAGGTGATGCCGGGCAGCAAAGGCCTGAAAGCAGATTTCAGGGATTCATGCCCTGTAACACTCAGGGCTCCATGGGTCGAACCATGGTATGCATTCCTGAATGCTGCAATCCCGGATCTTCCGGTAAAACGTTTTGCGAGTTTAAGGGCACCCTCCACCGCTTCACTTCCTGAATTTACAAAAAAGACTGAATCAAGTCCGGAAGGTAAACGATCAACCAGTGCCCTGGCCAGCATAACCTGGGGCGAATGAATGAATTCGCCGTACACATTCACATGAAGGTACAGGTCAAGCTGTTCTTTGATCGCCTTGAGAACCTGGGGATGGCGATGTCCAATATTGCTGACTGTAACGCCTGAAACCATGTCGATATAATCTTTCCCGCTGCGATCATAAACATGGACGCCTTCGGCTTTTACAATATCCAGACCGATCGGGTTCAGGGAAGGAAGTCCTAGGTAACGGTAGAAAAGCTCTTTCTCAGTCATAATGGTCTGATTCTGTCAACTAAAATACTAAATTTAAAATCAACAGAAGCAGACCCTTTATTCCGGATTTGCATATTTTTGTTGAATGAAGGATAAAGTAATCATAATAACAGGTGCATCTTCCGGTATTGGCAAAGCCCTTGCGGAAGAAACGTACAAACGGGGTGCAAGGGTGGTACTTTCTGCCCGAAATGTTGAGAAACTCAGGGGAATAACTTCAGGCTGGGACCCTGCAGCATTTTTAATTGTTCCAGCGGATGTCAGGAATGAAAGTGAATGCCGTCAGCTGATCAGTCAAACCCTGGACAGGTTCGGGCATATCGATATTCTTATTAATAATGCCGGCATTTCCATGAGGGCCTTGTTCGGGGAAGTTGATCTGGATGTTATAAGGCGACTTATGGAAACGAATTTCTGGGGGACCGTGTACTGTAGTAAATATGCCTTACCTCATCTGCTTAAGACCCGTGGTTCCCTGGTCGGGGTCTCATCAGTTGCAGGATACAAAGGGCTTCCCGGCAGGACCGGTTATTCCGCTTCCAAATTTGCCATGCAGGGATTACTGGAGGTCATCCGTATAGAAAACCTTAAGAAGGGACTGCATGTACTGATCGCCTGCCCCGGGTTTACAGCAAGCAATATCAGGAATATCGCACTGTCAAAGGATGGAAGCTCCCAGGGTGAAACTCCCCTTGACGAAAGCAAACTGATGCCTGCCGGGGAGGTTGCTTCCAGGATCTGTGACGCAATAACAAAAAGAAAAAACTCCCTTATCCTGACTACTCAGGGAAAAATGACGGTTCTTTTGAATAAATTCTTTCCTTCATTCATGGATAGGATGGTATATAACCACATGGCCAAAGAGCCAAATTCTCCTTTTAAATAGGCATCAGGCACTAGGCATATGGAATTGAATACCGAATATTGCTCACGAATTCCGAATATCGGTTAAATAACTCTAAATTCAATATTCTAAATTCTACATTCTACATTCACTCCGATCTGTTTCTCGGATGAAACTGTAAGATTGTGCTGCGAAGGTATTCCCTGTCCAGATGTGTATAAATCTCGGTAGTGGTGATCGATTCATGCCCGAGCATTTCCTGGACAGCTCTCAGATCTGCCCCGCCTTCGACCAGATGTGTTGCAAATGAATGACGGAAGGTATGAGGGCTGATGGACTTCTTTATTCCCGCCTTTAATGCAAGATCCTTGATGATATTGAATATCATGACCCTTGATATCCTGGAGCCACGGCGATTCAAAAAGAGAATATCTTCATTGCCGCGCCGGATATCTGTTTTTATTCTGATCTCCTTTAAATAATAAAGGATCTCGACAGTGGCTGTCTCCCCAAGCGGAACCAGCCTCTCCTTATTGCCTTTCCCAAGAACCTTAATAAATCCTTCATTGAAATAGAGGTTTGTAATCCGGAGATTTATCAGTTCAGAAACCCTGAGACCGCATCCATACATGACCTCAAGAATAACCTTATTCCGCTTTCCTTCGGGTCTGCTGAGGTCAATCGCACAAATCAGCTGATCAATCTCTTCAACACTAAGAAAAACAGGCAACTTTCTGCCGGTTTTAGGTGATTCAAGCATTTCGGTCGGATCCCTGCTTATAATACTTTCAAGAAGCAGGTACCTGTAAAACCCTCTCAGGCCGGAAACAACCCTGGCCTGCGATGTGGCTGTCATTCCAAGCTCACTGATCCATTGCAGAAAGTTCTGCAGGTCAGGTAAAGCAACCTGGCCTGGTCCTGCAGAACTTCCGGTATGGTCCAGGTACTGTATAAATTTTTGCACATCATGGATATAGGCTTCCACGGAATTTTCCGAAAGCGATTTTTCCAGACGCAGATAGGATTGATATCCATTAATATATGGTTGCCAGTTCATAAAACGGACAGCTTCAAAAGCGGTTTCTTCCAGACGGGTTTAAAAGTATTAAATTATTTTTGTTTATTCAGGGAAAGTTTGTACTTTTGCAGTCCCTAAAGGAGTAAGCATTTTTTTACATGGCAAAGAAGAGCAAAGACCAGAGAATTCAAGTGATAATGGAATGCACTGAACAGAAAACAAGCGGTGTCGCCGGGATGTCTCGTTACATCACCAAAAAGAACAAGAAAAACACCCCTGAAAGGCTGGAGTTGAAAAAGTACAACCCTTACCTGAAGAAAGTGACCGTTCATAAAGAAATTAAATAAATTAGGATATGGCAAAGAAAGTTGTTGCTGCTTTTAAAAGCGCTACCGGGAAAGATTATACCAAGGTCATCCGTATGGTGCGGTCGAGAAAGACCGGCGCGTATGTTTTTAGGGAAGCTATGGTTCCCAATGACCAGGTTAAAGAATTCCTGGCAACTAAGGATAATTAAAACTGATCATTTCATCAAGGAAAGCTTTTTTCATCCGAAAAAAGCTTTTTTTATATAAAACAGGACCATGGGCTTGTTCAGCTTTCTCAGCAAAGAGAAAAAAGAAGAACTGGATAAAGGACTGGAAAAAACAAAAACCAGTATCTTTTCAAGAATATCAAAGGCGGTTATCGGAAAATCAACAGTTGATGATGAAGTACTGGATAATCTTGAAGAAATACTGGTCTCATCGGATGTTGGTGTTGAAACCACTGTCCGGATTGTCGGAAGGGTTCAAAAACGTGTTGCCAGGGATAAATATCTGGGTGTAAGTGAGCTGAATAATATTTTAAAAGAAGAAGTTGCCGGTTTATTGCAGGAAAATAAATCCGGTGATCCGAATGGTTTCGAGGCTCCCTTACAAGTTAGACCATATGTTATTATGGTTGTCGGAGTTAATGGTGTCGGAAAGACAACCACTATTGGAAAGCTGGCCTATCATTTTAAGAAAGCAGGTAAATCAGTTCTGCTGGGAGCTGCCGATACCTTTCGTGCAGCAGCTGTTGACCAGCTTACAATATGGTCCGACAGGGTAGGGGTGCCGGTTATTACCCAGGGTATGGGCGCCGATCCTGCTTCCGTAGCATATGATACCGTAAAATCAGGTATTTCCAGGTCATCCGATGTAATAATCATTGACACCGCAGGCAGGCTCCATAATAAGATTAACCTCATGAATGAACTCTCCAAGATCCGGAAAGTAATTCAGAAACTAATCCCGGAAGCTCCCCATGAAGTCCTTCTGATCCTGGATGCATCTACGGGCCAGAATGCCTTTGAACAGGCCAAACAGTTTACCGCTGCAACAGAAGTTAACGCAATTTGCCTGACAAAACTTGATGGAACTGCAAAAGGCGGAGTTGTCATCGGAATCTCCGACCAGTTCAATATCCCTGTCAAATATATCGGTATCGGTGAAAGACTTGAAGACCTTCAGATCTTTAACCGCGTTGAGTTCGTCGACAGCCTTTTTAAATAAAAACTGACGGGTTGAAGACAAAAGTCCTTCCACATCATATTGGTATTATCTCCCTTGGTTGCGCCAAAAACCTGATCGACTCAGAGTTGCTCTATAAGCAACTCGATTCGAACCAGTTAAAAATCTCTTTCGAGCCTGAGAAAATAAAAGGAATTGACACCATTATAATCAATACGTGCGGATTTATAAGTGATGCCAGGCAGGAATCCATTGACATGATTCTTCACTATACAGATGCCAAAGTAAACGGGAAGCTGAAGCATGTATTCGTCATGGGATGCCTTTCGGAAAGATACAGGGAACAGCTGGGATCGGATATTCCCGAAGTTGATGCGTTTTACGGAGTCAATGAGTTAAAACAGATTGTCAGAGACCTGGGTGCCCATTATAATAAGCACCTGCTGGGTGAAAGGAAAATATCCACACCTTCGCATTATGCCTACCTGAAAATAGCCGAAGGCTGTGACCGCAAATGCTCGTTTTGTGCGATCCCCGAGATCAGGGGGAAACATCATTCAAGATCTGCCGGGGATATCCTGCAGGAAGCACAATTCCTTGCAGATTCGGGTGTCAGGGAGATAATCGTGATTTCACAGGATACTACTTATTACGGGCTTGACCTTTATAAACGCAGAAAAATCACAAGCCTTCTGGAACGGCTTGCAGAAATTAAAAACATCGATTGGATCAGGTTGCATTATGTCTATCCTGATAAATTTCCACTTGATCTTCTGGACCTGATCAAAAACAATCCCAGTATCTGCAAATACCTTGATATTCCCCTTCAGCATATCAATGACCGTATCCTTAAATCCATGAGGAGAGGCATTTCGTCAGTAAATACACGTAATCTGGTGGAGACTGTCAGGAAAATAGTCCCGGAGATAGTCCTGAGAAGCAGCTTTATCCTGGGATATCCGGGTGAGACTGAAAAGGAATTCAGGGAATTGATGGATTTTGTGGCTGAGGCGCAATTTGACCGCCTGGGTGTGTTCACATATTCCCACGAAGAAGGCACTCATGCGTTCAGTAAAAAGGATAACATCAGTTCCGGCGTAAAGCAGGCCAGAGCTGATGAACTGATGGCTCTTCAGGAGCAAATATCCTTTCGGAAAAATAAAATGAAAATCGGGAAGACCATGAAAGTGTTGATCGACAAATTTGAAAACGGATTCTTTATAGCCCGTTCCGAAGGAGATTCACCTGAGATTGACAATGAGATACTGGTCACTGCTGCCCCCGGGAAATTAAAGGTTGGAACATTCTCACAGGTGACTGTCAAATCAGCCGAAAGTTTCGATCTTTATGCTGAACCTACCGCCTTGCTTGATGCATAAAGTAAAAAAGCATTAAATTTGCAGGTATCATTATTCCCAGGCATCCCAGACAAAACCTAAACAACAGCTAAAACTTATATCCATGAAAAAACACATGTTCTTTTTACTGGCCGCCATGGTGCTTATCCCCATGATTTCCATATGCCAGGTAAATCCATCCTCAAAACCCGGTGACACACTAAACAAGACTGATGCAACCGGTGCTAAATCAGGTTACTGGGAAGAAAAAATCGGAGAAGTACTCAATAAAGGATTTTACAGTCAAAACAAAAAAGTTGGTGCCTGGGTCGGTTTTTACCCAAGTAATGTCCTGGCGAGGCTGGAATCTTACAAGGACGGGAAAAAAGACGGGCCAAGCATACAGCTGGACAGAAGAGGCAAAATCACAATGTTTGAAACCTATAAAGACGGTGCCCTGAACGGACAGTCTGTCACATACACCCAGACCGGGGATTTTCCGGTATCTGAGACCAACTTTGCAGCAGGCAAGAGGTCGGGACTTTACCGCTTGTATTATGACAACGGCAAGATTCAGGAAGAGTCATATTATCTGGATAATCAAAAAGACGGGCAATCGAAGTGGTTTAACAAGAGCGGAAGACTGATGGCAGTGTATAATTATAAGAACGGAAATTTCGAAGGAATGCAGCAGACATACTATGAAAACGATACCGTGCAGATCCTGTCAAATTATTCAAATAATATGCTCACCGGCGACTACAAGGAATTTTACAGGAACGGGAAGGTAAAGTTGTCGGGGAAGTATGTGAAAGGTGTTAAAGAAGGCCCATGGACGGATTATGACGAGACCGGTAAAGCTGTAAAAGTGACTAAATATAAGAATGGTGTCGCTCCGAAATAAGCGCCAATGCGTAAAATAAGGAATCCATTTATATCCTTGCCCGGCTATAATTGCTTTGGTTGTTCTCCAGGAAACGCCCTTGGGCTGCAGATGAATTTCGTTGAGGAAGGGGAAGAGCTCGTTTCCTATTGGGAACCCAAAAAGCATTTCCAGGGCTACCATAATGTTTTGCATGGGGGTATCCAGGCCACATTAATGGATGAAATTGCCAGCTGGTTCGTTTATGCCAGGTTGAATTCTGCCGGTGTAACCGCCAGGGCCGAAATAAAGTATATCAAACCACTTTACGTAGATCATGGGGTACTGACCGTCAGGGCATCATTGCTTCAGATGAGAAGAAACCTTGCTGATATCTCAGTCAGGATCTTTGATGAAAACAACCATCTCTGTGCCGAATCACTGATAATCTACTATACTTTTCCCCCCGAAAAAGCCAAAGAGACCCTTTATTATCCTGGTTTAGCCGGGTTTTATGAAGATCCGGGTTTGTCAGAATAAGTTCAGGCTTAACATTCTTCAACAGGGCAACCTGATATTTCAATTCCTGTCGGTTAATGATAAGGTTGGTAATACTGAGGACAGCAAACGTGTTTATCTGCCGTTTTTAATCAGGTAATTTTTGGGAACGGGCTTTGTTTTATGCTCATACAAGATACTATAATTACTCTTGTTCTTTTTGATTTTAGAGTAGGAGCGTGTCCTGTTGACATCACAGGAAGATTTATTGCTTTTGCATGATGCTAAGAGACAGGTGAATAGTAAAACTGATGAAAGAGCCAGTAAAATTCTACTGTTCTTATTAATGAATATAAAATACATATAAAATATTTGACCTGGTAAAATTACGAAATATCCGGATTCAATGATTTTTTTGTAATTTTGTGACAATCCGGTTTACCAGAAACTGTTATAAGCTTTCTAAAGGGCCATCAGTATAAACCTCTATAAATAAAAAACCATGTATAAAATTATCAGAATTTCTTTTGGCATCGCGGCTTTCTTTTTACTTTCCCTTCAGGCATTCCCCCAATCCAACCAATGGGTGAACCAGGTTATCGTCGTAAACGATGGAAAACTGGAGAGCCAGCCACCTTACTATGATTATGTTACGGTTCAATCCTTTAGCCCAACAACGCATAATGTGAATGTGTTCGGGACTATCTATGAGCAAACCTCCTCTGATGTCGTGATCAAAGACAATAAAGCCTTTGTCGCCACACCTGACTCTATTATTGTATATAATATTGATACTTACCAGCGGATACTTTCCATGCCAGATTCAGGTGTCAGCAGGCTTTATGTCTATAACGGGCAGTACCTGCTTGTGAGCAAAAAGGCGCCGGTAACAAGGTTTTTCCTTGAAATACTTGATATAAACACTTTAGATCTTGTCGGGCTGGTTGACGGTATCGATGGCGACTGCGCTGAAATTGCAACAACATTTGACACTGTTTACGTTGCAGTTCCCGGTGTGTCGGGATCCACTGTGGGAAAACTGGCGGTGATAAAGACTTCGAATTTCACCCTTGTCAGGGAAGTTGATTTTGGGCAGCTTGGAATCAATATCACTGATCTTTATCCATATGATGTCAATATATTCTGTCTTAACCCTTCCCGTGTAGGTTCCAATACAGGGAGTTTTGTAATCTATAATGCAGTCAATGCCTCCTACAATTTCGATCTCATCAGCATAAAGGTCGGAATTGGGTATGGAGTGAAGGGCAACTTACTTTATTTAGGTTTGAACGGGGGAGTAGGATCATTTAATCTTGACACCCATCAGATCGCAGATACCACCATTATTCCGGATCCCGGCCCTCTGTATAGGGTCCTAATCCTGGGGGGTGCTGTGGATTATCTGAACAGTAAGCTATATATGAATTACGGTAACCTGATTTCAGACGGATATGGTCTTGTTACAAATCTTTCCGGTGATTCACTGACATCTTTTAATGAAGGCATCAGGGCATATAATATTGCTATAGATTTCAGAACCCCTTCAGGTATTAATGATATTAAATCTGGTGGACAATTGATAGTTGTCTACCCGAATCCTGTTCAGAAAAATCTGGAATTCAAATATATGGGCCAGGGCTTGGTTCACCAGATCACAGTAACTGATCTTACAGGAAGGTCTGTTTATAACCAGGAGCCTTCAGGCAGCGACAGGAACTGGAACATTAAGGATATTAACCTTAGTCCTGGCATGTATATCCTTACATTAAAAACCGACCAGGGTCCGGTGAGCACCAAATTTCTCAAAGAATAATTCCTGCAAAAATTTAAAATGGCTGAAGCAACCTCTGGACCCAGAGGTTGCTTCTTTTATAAAATGCTGCAGTGTTTTAAGGAAAATTGTAAATTAGCCGGCTTGAAAACACAGATTTGCTTTTTTGCCGTTTTGCTTGGGCTGAGCCTTAATGTAATGTCTGTATTTGCCCAGTACCCCCCGCCACCTGGTTATCCGGGGACTACAGCTATTTATAAGGACAGTTCGGTCTTTTATGCATGGGCAACTGCATGCAGCGTCACCAGGGGATATGTGAACATCTCCGATACCAATTTCGTTTATAATAACTCAAACAGGGCTTCATACGGGAATGTTTATATGGCAACAGGTGCTCCCGACGGACTTGTCATTAGTCTCGGGGATGGGGGCGTGGCGACTCTCAGTTTTGATACTGTCATACAGGACAAGCCGGGCTGGGATTTTGCCGTTTTTGAAAATGCCTTCAATGACAGTTTTCTTGAACTGGCCTTTGTGGAAGTCAGCACCGATGGGATTCGTTTTGTCAGGTTCCCCTCCGTATCACTGACTCAAACCTTACAGCAAATTGGCACTTTTGATACTCTTGATACCAGGAAGATCAATAATCTTGCCGGGAAATACAGGTTATTTTACGGAGTTCCTTTTGACCTCAGTGAACTTCAGGACAGCAGTGGTATCGATATTCATCATATCACAAAGATCCGTGTGGTCGATGTAGTGGGTTGCATCCAGGATGAATATGCAAGGTATGATTCACAAGGTCACAAGATCAATGACCCATTCCCGACCCCTTTTGATACAGGAGGGTTTGACCTCGACGCTGTCGGACTGATCCATGATCAATCTTCAGGGATACCGGATAGCAAAAATACTCCTGAAGTCAGGATCATTCCGGATCCATGCCGTTCAGAGGCCAGATTTTTTTCAGACTTTGCCGGAACATTGCATGTCGACATTTCCGATGTTACCGGGCATGTTTTATTACACTCTGAATTTTCTTCCGGCATGTCAATAAATATTTCCGAACTCCCTGATGGAATTTATTTTGTTACTTTTACTTCCCGTGACAGTTCATTGCGGATAACAAAAAAGCTCCTGAAATATTAGTAACTTATCAAAATACGTCTTTCGTTTCGGAATTCAGTTGCTGTTCCTTTTTCAGTTTTCAGATGTGCTTTATTCCCAATCACTTAAAGACACACTCCAACTGAGGGAGATGGAAGTCAAAGCCAATCTCCTTCCCGATAATTCCGGTTATAAGAAAGTTAAGTACGACTCCCTTATCCTTCTCCCATATAAGGATGCTGACCTGTCGGACGTCTTATCACAAATATCCACGGTATTCATCAAATCATACAGCCCGGGAAGCCTTGCCACACCTTCATTCCGGGGGACACCTTCCAGCCACACGCAGGTAGAATGGAATGGAATAAGCCTGAGCTCGCCAATGCTGGGCCAGAGCGATCTTTCACTTATTCCGGTTTCCCAGTTTGATGAGATTGAGATACTTTACGGCGCAAGCGGGCTGACCAGGACCAGCGGGGCTTTCGGAGGTGTTATCAACCTCATGACAAAACCTGACTGGAACAACAGGATCCTGTCTTCCATCTCCCAAACCATTGCCAGCTTTGATAATTATACAACGAATTTCAGCTTTATAGCAGGCACAGGCTCATTCCAGTCTCATACAAAAGTGAATTACAACTCTGCCTTAAATAATTTCCCTTATTTTAATGATTATACAGGTGAGTATGTAACGCAGCATGATGCTGCAGGCGTTCAGTATGGCATATCCGAAGAAGCATTTGCCAAAATCAAGGATAAACACCTGTTTTCAGGAAGGATATGGTACAGTTACGACAACAGGAATATTCCGCCAACCGAATCGTCAACACCTTCAAATTATATACAGAAGCAGCTTGATAAAACACTCAGATCCATTCTTGATTATAAATATGTTGAAAGCTCCTGGAATATTTTCTTCCGCACCTCGCTTATCGACCAGTTCATGAACTACCGGAATGACAGCATGCAGATTGACGATAACCACCATTCATACTCCTGGATCAATTCGGTACGTTTTGTTTATACGGGGGTCAAAAACCTGAGCATCAAACCGGGAATTGATTATACTTATGATCATGCGAAATCTGATGATTATACGGGGATTAAGACGAGAAATACAATCGGGTTATATGCTGAATTACTTTACATTTTTTCAGGGCATTTTAAATCCCAGCTTATTTTAAAACAAGACTACCTGGATGGCAAATTCATGCCTTTCATACCCAGCCTGGGATTGGAATATAAACCCTTCACCAGGATTAATTTGTTTCTTACGGCGAATGCCAGCCGGAATTACCGGTACCCGACACTCGACGACCTCTACTGGAATTTATGGGGAAACCCGGATCTCAAGCCTGAATACGATAATGGCATTGAAGCAGGTATTAATTATAACTTCCCTTCACAAAACGGAAAATTTTTCATTGAAACCTCGGTTGCGGGATATTATTCATGGATGTTCGACATGATAGAGTGGAGCCCTGTCCCCGGCAACAGCAGTATATGGAAACCCCAGAACGTGCAGGAAGTTCTTGCGAGAGGTTTGGAGTTAAGCCTGAATCTTAAATTAAAGATAAGCAAACTCACTATCACTTCATCCAATAATTATGCTTATTGCAGGTCGACATACGAAAAAGCCACTTCAGCAATGGACCAGTCGGTTGGCAAACAACTTATGTATGTTCCGGTGAACATGTTTAACGGGACACTTGGCCTGAATTTTTTCAACTTTAATCTGGGTTACAATTTGACTTTTGTTGATAAAAGATATACAAGCTCTGATAATGAGTATTTTATGCCAGGTTATTCATTGTCGAATATTATTTTAGGGAAAACATTTAATTTGAAACATTTTGTTCTATCTTTACAGGTTAAAATAAATAATGTATTCAACGTCGACTATCAATCTGTAAAAAACTGGCCTATGCCGGAAAGAAATTACGCATTGACTTTGAGGCTTGAATATAAAAAATAAACAGCTATAAAAAAGCGCAGCAAATATATAGGATCTTTATGCAACACTTTTTTAACTATCGGTTGCATAATCGCATTAGCCCTGGCTTCCTGTTCTAAAAATCCTATAAGAGAAGTAGGACCGCCGGTTGTCAATCCTCCTGCAACCGGTGATTCTGTGCATTACACTGATGGTGTATTCATCATCAATGAAGGAAATTATTCCAGGGTGAATGCCAGTATAACTTTTATTGATGCCAAAACGGACTCCGTCAGGCAGGACATCTTTAAAACAGTCAATAACAGGGATCTGGGAGATGTTGCCCAATCAATGAAGATCATGGGAAGTAAAGGGTTTATCGTAGTGAACAATTCCAACAGGATTGAGGTTGTTTCCCTGACAGATTTCAAAACCCTGGCAAGTATTTCCGGTTTTTCATCACCGCGTTACATCGAATTTGTTGATTCCACAAAGGCTTATGTCACTAACATGAGGAAAAACATTTCAGTTATCGACCTGAAAACCATGACTGTCACTAAAAACATAAGCACACCAAACTGGACCGAAAGCTTATTGCATTACAAACAATATATGTTTGTTACCTGCATAGGGAGTTTCACTGAAACAACGGCAAACCGGAAAGCCCAGGTTTATGTAATTGATACACGCGTTGATAGCATTATTGACAGCATCCCGACAGGCAAGGAGCCTGTTGGAATTACAGTTGACCGAAAAGAAAAGGTTTGGGTATTGTGTACCGGGGGATATGATTTTTATGAATCTCCCACTTTGAAAAGGATTGATCCGGATCTCAGGGTCGTGGAAAAATCCTTCTCTTTCCCTGCCCAGCAGAAAGTACCGAGCCGTTTAAGTATCAATCCTTCAGGAGATACATTATACTATATATATGATGGCATATTCCAGATGCCTGCCAATGCAACTGCCTTGCCGGGCTCGGCTTTGGTTCCGTCAAACGGCCATCTTTTTTATGGCCTGGCCATTCATCCGAAAACAGCAAGGATTTATGTAAGCGATGCCGTTGATTATGTTCAGAACGGATATGCTTTAATGTGCAATTCAGCCAACGGTCAAATCATTCACACCTACCGGGCCGGCAGAATCCCCGGCTCATTCTGCTTTACCCCGGCGACAAAAAAGTAGTCTTCAGGTAATTTCTTTAAGGATAACACGAATCTCGCTGAGTATCATTGCAGTGGCTCCCCATATTATATTCTTGTCAATATAGTAGCACGGGAAGTTGGAAGACAACCCGGGGAAAAGCTTTATCCTTTTTACCCTGACCGAAGTGTCATCAAGAAAGGATTCCAGGTTTATTTCAATGATCTCATCGACTTCCCTGGGATCCCTTGTAAACTCAGGTCGCTCAGAAGACCAGGCGACTGTCGGGGTAACGATGAAATTGCTGGGAGGTATATAGAGAATTGTAAGATTACCGATGACATTAATTTTGGCCGGATCAATGCCGATTTCCTCTCTGGCCTCCCTTATGGCTGTCTCGGTTAAACTGCGGTCACTCTTTTCAAACTTTCCCCCCGGCAGTCCGATCTGGCGGGCATGGATACCGGAATAATCAGGACGGCGTATCAGGACGAAGAAAATGTCATTTCCACTGGGATAAAGCAAGACCAATACACCACTGGGGATTGCTTTTAACGGCTCGACGGTTTTAAAAGGGAATTTCATGCGTTTGCGGCTGGCCATGATCAGTTGGGCATCAAGTCCTGGCAGGGGTTTATCCAGCCGCTCTTTGAGATTGCTGATAAGCCGGTCAATCCTTCTCATCAGCAATTTGTTTTTGTAAGGGAATGCGGAAAAAATCGTATACAGATCATGTTTGTAATTCGGACAGTAAAAGTAATTGATTGATCCCTGTTTTTTTATTATAATTGCAAATGTTTTGAAAGTAAAATGACCAGGGAAAAGGATAATCCGGCAAATCTTTCAGATAAAGACCTGGAAAAGATCCATGAATTGGTTTTATATAACGATGATGTCAATACTTTTGAATTTGTCATAGAGACACTTATCGAGGTTTGCAGGCACCACCCGGAACAAGCTGAGCAATGCGCCCTCGTGGCTCATTTTAAAGGCAGGTGCGGAGTAAAACAGGGCGACGTTCATGCATTGAAACCTTTACAATCGGAGATGACCAACAGAGGACTGACTGTTTCGATCGAGTAATCAACTGCTTTTCAACAAATAATTAACACTGCCTGTTACGTTTTTTTTAAGTCAATCGCAGCCAGATAGTTGCAATTGTTTGCTTATTAACTTTCTGTTTATAACTTCGGTTAATTCACTGTTAATAACAATCCTGCATAAAAATTGAATTGCTCCTCTCACCGGATATATATTTGTCATGCAAACGAGTGATAAAAGGCACCTGGACTGAAGGGTCGGTTTGTATCTGTAGTTCCGCAAGACAGATTAGTCTGAGGGTGAAAGCCTGAAGAAAAATCTGATACAGAATACAAGCCCTGAAAAGCCAGGGGAAAGGAGCTGAAAATCTGCCGCAAGGCAGGTGAGTAAACCCCAAAGACATGAAATAAAGGGGACTCCCCTGTAAAGTAATGCCGGTCATAATAACCGTAGTTTGGCATTCCCGAAGGTCACGGCCTCCGTGTAATGTGCAGCGGACCCCATCAGCCAGAAGGGGTCCGCTTCGGTTTTTACACTTCCGTGGAAATATCAGGCAGTCTTGCCGGGGATTTTCCTTAATCTTAAAGCAGATAAGGAAGCACAGCCTTACGGTCAGGAGGGTAATCGGGGAATTTTGACTGATACCATTTATGATGGTGGAGGGCCCTGGGAAGAAGGTTTACCAGTGTCCATACGGCGAAAGCAAGCCCGGGAGAACTCCAGGTCATTAAAGCGAAGCCGAACCATTCAATGATCTCTCCAAAATGATTCGGGCAGGATACAAGCCTGAAAAAACCTTTATCCGGGATGACATACCCTGTTTCGCCGGGTTTTCTAAGATGGATAAGGATGTTATCCGAACTCACGTTAATGTACATGCCGGTAAAAAATACGATAATCCCGCCGATAAAACGGGGATCTGTCAGCCATCCGTTAGTATAATGGTCAGCCAGGCTGCCCAGGTAGTATCCGTTAATAAAACCATTGATGAGATTGAAAAAAATCGCCATGAAAACAATCGCAAGTGGCATGGTTTTGCCTTTTGTCCTGAGCCTGAACGGGAAAACGAGAGTACGGTTAATATAGTGCAGGAGGTAAAGACTGAAAAACAACCAGGTCACCAGATTATGCTTCAGCGAACCGAAGAGGAAAAATCCTGCAAAGACAAGCAGAGCAGGGGATTCCATGATAATCCAACCCCAGCGGTTGCTGATCATTGCACCCCATTTTGTCGTGGTATGACGTCCGTATGGGGCAACAGTCCTGATAATGAACGGGAAACTGACCAAAGCAATCGCTATCCAGATATAGACAAAAAAATAGAACGCAGAAGGAGAAATCATAAGCTCATTTGTTTAAATAGTTATTTTCATGGAACCAGGCGATCAGGTCACGGATCGTTTCGGAAAGCGGGCGGGGATCCAGCCCAAGTTCATTTTTAGCTTTACTATTATCAATCAAACGGTTACCTTTTGCAATGATTTCCAGGGACTCACGGGTATATAAGGGTTCATTACCTGTGAGCCTGCTGAAAGCCGTAATAAAGGGGAGACCAAGTT
>Ga0182021_10001189_pt1 | contig 29541 bp, 28 predicted proteins | sample 612E3MmetaG_FD_120493 | JGI IMG/M metagenome (GOLD analysis project Ga0182021, IMG submission 120493) | Permafrost microbial communities from Stordalen Mire, Sweden - 612E3M metaG (Illumina Assembly) | ecosystem: Environmental > Terrestrial > Soil > Wetlands > Permafrost | place: Sweden... | reverse complement strand
GGATTTCACCTTTATAATGGAAGCTCTGAATAATATCTAATTCAACGAATAATTTCAGATTTTCATATACTGTAGAACGGCTTACACTGGGATGTGTGGCTTTCATAGCCTTATATATTTCATTAAACGAGGGGTGAGTGTCTTTAAATTCTTTTAGTATTCTAGTTAATTCCAACCGTTGTGGTGTGATTTTAATTTTTTTATCCATTAACAGTCTTTCCATGAAATAAATTTATCCTGAATTGGATAAAAAGTTATCGAAGAAAAATTTATATAGAACTAAGTTCTATATAGAACCAGATCGAATGTTATATTTTTGAATCAAAAAAAAGAGTAGGATATGATATCGTGAAAGATAAAAAACTTACAACCAATCAGGGGGTTCCAGTTACCGACAATCAAAATTCACTTACCGTCGGTGAACGCGGACCAACTTTGCTACAGGATGTACAGTTAATTGAAAAGCTCTCAAACTTTGATCGGGAGAGGATTCCTGAACGTGTTGTTCACGCCCGGGGAGCTGGTGCTCATGGATATTTCCAAGTTTACCATAGTATGGAAAAGTACACCTATGCTCAATTCCTTCAAGATCCTGATAAACAAACTCCAGTTTTCGTCAGATTTTCCACAGTAGTGGGTGCTAGAGGTTCAGCAGACACGGTTAGAGATCCACGAGGCTTTGCTGTAAAGTTTTACACCGAAGAGGGTAATTATGATCTAGTGGGTAACAACCTACCAGTATTCTTTATTAGAGATGCCATTAAATTCCCGGATATGGTGCAGGCCTTTAAACCAGTGCCGGATACTAATATACCAACCAGTTCATCAGCAAACAGTCGTTTTTGGGATTTCATCTCCTTAACTCCCGAATCAATTCACTTGATAACTTGGCTTTTCTCCGATAGGGGAACCGTTAAAAGCTATCGTAAAATGGAAGGTTTTGGTGTAAACACGTATAAATGGGTTAACCATGAAGGAAAAGCAGTTTATATTAAGTATCATTGGAAACCTAAATTAGGAGTGGAAACCATAGATCGGCATGAAGCAAACCTTCTAGCAGGTGAAGATCCGGACATCGCTACCAGGGATCTTTATGATACTATTGCATCAGGAGAAACAGTAGAATACGAATTGAATGTGCAGATGATGGAAATAAGTGAAGAATTTAGTCAAAGCTTTGATCCATTGGATGCCACTAAAACCTGGCCTGAGGAGAAGTTCCCGCTTGTACCTGTGGGAAAGATGGTGCTGAACCGTAACCCGGAAAATTACTTCGCTGAAGTAGAACAAGCAGCTTTCTCACCTTCGTCAATAGTACCTGGAATTGATTTTTCAGCAGATAAACTTTTACAGGGTAGAACTTTCTCCTATGCAGATACTCAAAGATATCGGGTGGGACCTAATTATCTACAATTACCAATTAACCGCCCATTAGCTGAGGTTAACAATAATCAACGTGATGGACCTATGCAATACGCTCCTTATGGAGGGGGAACAGTTAATTATGAACCTAATACTCTGTCAGATGGTATGCCTAGGGAGGCATCAGTCACTCCCACTGATGATCAACGTATTGAAGGGGTTTTAAAACGTCAAAAAATTAAATTAACAAATAATTTCGATCAGGCAGGTCAAAGATACCGTTCTCTTGGAAAAGTTGATCAGGATCATTTAGTTGACAATATTGTTGATTCTCTGGGAAATGCAGATAAACCAATACAAGAATTAATGGTTAGTAATTTAACTAAAGCTGATGCTGATTTAGGGAGCCGTGTAGCTAAAGGGATGGGGACTTTAAAATGAAAACAAAAAAAAATATAAAATTTTTTTGTTGACTATAATATAAACTCAAAATTTATTTTTTTTTTATACGATTTTCCTGTTCCTTTATTTGGATTACTCATTATTTTTACTGTCTGAACTTAATGAGTATAGACTTTTAAGAATATTAATTATTTCTGGATGTATCTATACTTATCAAGTCTGCTTTCCTCGATTTCATTTCTATACACCCTTCTTAAACTTAATTCGTTTTCAATTTTTACTCTTCGAATAATCTTATTCTTATTTAATTTGACTCAAATTAACCATCTTTATTCTAAACAAAGATAATGGTTTTTATATATATGTCCTATATATATTATTATTATTGAATTGTGAATTGTGATTATTTATGCATATTTTAAAAATTCTCATGATTGGTGAAGTGAAAAATGAATGTCTAATTATAAGATTTTGGTTGTTGAGGATGAATCTATTGAGGCCATGGGAGTTGAACAATCTTTAAAATCATTTAATTATGATGTTGTAGGGATTTCATCTTCAGGTGAAGATGCTCTTGAAAAAATAGCTCAATTTAAACCTGATTTAGTTTTAATGGATATTATTTTAATTGGTAAACTAGATGGTATTGAAACTGCAAAAAAAATTAAAGAATATTTTGATATACCCGTAGTTTACCTTACCGCCCACACTGACGATAGCTTGGTTGAGCGAGCAAAGATCTCTGCACCTTATGGTTACTTAAAAAAACCATTTAATAAAATTGAATTAAAAAACATCATTGATCTAGCTTTAGTTAAGCATGAAATGGAATTACAGTTAAATAAGATAAATGAGGATCTTATTCGAGCTCAAAGGGTGGCTAAGATTGGTAGTTGGGAAAACAACTTAGCTACTAATGACCTTCAATGGTCAGAGGAAATGTATAAGATACTAGGTTTTCCTATAAATACTCCTGTAAATCTTGAAGAAGTTACCAGCATTTTCTCACCTGAAGAATTAATACGTTTCCAGGAGGCTGTTAACGCCGCTATCAATGAAGATGCTCCTTATAGTATGGATTATAAAATTATTAGACCAGATGGTTCAGTTCGTTACATTCATGATGAAGGAGAAGTCGTGTACAATGAAAAAGGCGAGCATAAATCAATGTTTGGAACCACACAAGATATAACAAAACGTAAACTGGCAGAAGAAGCTTTAAGTGGAAGTGAAGAAAATTTTAGAGCAATAGCTGAAAATGCTAATGATGGAATCCTTATTGCAGCTGATAAGGGGTCTCATGTCTATGTTAACCCACGAGCTGTCGATATATTTGGTTACAGTAAGGAAGAACTTCTCAAGACGAGTATTGAAGATTTAGCGCATCCTGATGAGTTAAGAAATTTGATGAAAGGATATAAAGCAAGAATCAGTGGTAAATCTCTTCCAGCTATCTATGATACATATGAAACTCGCATAATGAGAAAAAATAATAAAGTTGTTCCAATTCAAATTACATCAGCAAAAACCATTTGGAATGGTAAACCAGCTGTTATGTCAATAATACGTGATATAAATGAACTTAGAAGAATTAAAAATTCATTAAAAGAGAATGAAAAGAAGTACAGAACGCTTTTTGATGCAGATCCAGATTATACCATTCTTTTAGGAATGGATGGAATAATTCAGGATGTAAATGATGCTACAACAGTTATATCTGGTTTATCTAAAGAGGACTTAATTGGCAAAAACTTTTCGGAATTGGAAATTATACCCAAAGAAGATCTTTCATTTCATTTAGAAAAAATTAACAGTTTATTGAGGGGAGAATCTGTAAATCCTTTTCAATCCCAATTCATAGATAAAGAAGGCAATATTCATTGGGTATTAATACATTTAAGCGCGATAATGAAAGATGAAAACATTTGCTCAATTTTGGGAATAGCTAGTGATATAACGGAAGAAAAAACGGCTGAAAATTCATTAAAAGAATCAGAAAAACGTTTATCTGAAATTATTGATTTTTTACCTGATGCAACCTTCGCAATTGATGATCAAGGTAAAGTAATAACCTGGAATCATGCCATTGAGGAAATGACCGGAATCAAGGCTCGAAATATTATGGGAAAAGGAGATTATGAATATTCCATTCCATTTTATTATGTAAGAAGACCCATATTAATTGATTTAGTATCTAAACCCGAAAATAAGCTGAAAAAACATTATAATAATATTATAAAGGAAGAAAACGCCATAATGGCCGAAGTGAAGACAACCGATGGGTTTCTCTGGGGGAAAGCTGTACCCCTCTATGATAACGAAGGCAAAATCGCAGGTGCTATAGAGTCCATAAGGGATATTACTAAACGTAAAAACGTTGAATTTGCACTTAAAAAAAGTGAGGAAAGATTCCGTGCTGTAGCAGAGTCTGCTGTCGACGCTATTGTTACTACAGACGTGGATGGAAACATAATATTCTTCAATAATAGTTTGACAGAAATTTTTGGGTATAAAGAGGAAGAATTAAAAGGCAAACCATTAACATTACTGATGCCGGAGAGATTTAGAAAGGAATATTTAAATGGATTAGAAGAATTTAAATTATATGGTAAGCATATCCGAGTCGGTAAAACCTTAAAAACAATGGGACTAAAAAAAGATGGAAATGAATTTCCATTTGAAATGTCACTTTCAGCTTGGAAAACAGGAAAAGAATCATACTTCACATCCATCATAAGAGATATTACCGAACGGGCTAACTCCGAGAAGGCGCTTTATGAGAGTGAATGTAAATACAGAGATCTCGCTGAGTTATTACCTCAGATGGTTTTTGAAACTGATGAAAACGGTAAATTAACGTTCGTTAATCAGTATGCTAATGAAATATCGGGTTATTCAATAAAAGAATTAATAGGATTAAATATGCTTGAATTTTTAGTCCCGGAAGATCAGGATAAAGCTCTTAAAAATTTTCAGATTTTATTAAATGGAGGAAAGATAGGTGGAGAAGAATTCACGGTCTTAAATAAGGATGGAGTCACATTTCCTGTTATGGTATACACCAATCTAATTATACATGAAGATAAACCTGCTGGAGTTAGGGGTGTTGTTGTGGACATCACCGACCTTAAAAAGTCAGAAAAAAGACTTAAACGTTCAATTAGAGAAAAAGATTTGTTAATTAAAGAGATTCATCATCGAGTTAAAAATAACCTACAGATAATATCAAGTTTACTGGAACTCCAAGAAACATATGTAAAAGAAGAACCCCAAGCAGTTAATGTTTTAAAAGAAAGTCAAAACCGTGTATTATCCATGGCTATGATTCATGAAAAACTTTACGAATCTAAAGATCTATCCCACATTAATTTTTATGATTACATCCAAAAATTGCTTTATGACTTGCTTAACACCTACGGTGTAAAAAACAATACTATTATTCCCGTAATGAATGTTGATAAAATATTACTAAATATTGAGACAGCAATCCCACTTGGATTAATAATAAGTGAAATCATTTCTAACAGCATAAAATATGCATTCCCCAATAATGAAGTGGGTAACATATCCATAGACCTCCATAATTATGGTGATGAATTAGAACTCATTATCAGTGATGATGGCATCGGATTACCTAAAAACATCGATTTCAGACATAATGAATCATCTTTAGGGCTGAGACTTGTGAATTCACTGGTACAACAATTAGATGGATCAATAGAACTTGACAGAAATCAGGGAACCAAATTCACCATTAATTTTAAAGAGTTAAAATACAAAGAAAGAATCTAAAAAAAGGTTTATGAATAATTATAAAGCAATCAAAGTGAGGATTTAACGGAAACTATTTTAATCTAATTATGAATCAGATCATCCTGAAGTTATATTTGAAGCTTATTTAACCTGGACATCTGATTTACTCTCCAGTTTCGGTGTTATGAGTAAAATTAATTATGATGGAAAAGGATACTATATTGAGTTTTTAAACTGTCCTCCGGAAAATGAAAAAAAAGAATCAAATATTTTGCCTCAATTGTCAGGCAATAATAAATCATAACTTAAAAATGGACAGATATCGAAGGTAAAATAGATCCAAACGAAACCATAGCACAGGGATCATCCTTATGCGTCTTCAAATTATTTTAAACAATTTATTATTATAATATAATATATTGGATTCTTTTTTTGAGGAGGAATTTAGTAAATTCTTACTCTTTTTCTAGAGTTTCCTGAAAATCAGCGAGCATTACAAGGAGATTAAATCCTTTCATGGTGATCATATAATCACCTCGTTCATGGCGCTGCAGTATAAGGTCACTTTCAACTAGTTTTTGTATGTGAAATAGTAAATTACCGCCTCGAAGCCCTGTTAGTTGAGAGAGGGCAGAAAAGGTCTTGGTCGCAGATGCCGTTGATTTAAGTATCTGCAGCCTCTGTTTGTTTGATAAAGGTTCAAGCACGCTTTTAACCATAGCTTCTTCAGGAATAGCAGAAATTTCAGGTTTCATCTCTTCATTGGTGTTGTAGATCTGAAGTGAGTTAATCAGACTTAATTGTTTCTCAAAAAGTGAATCGACTTCATAGAAACAGACATCGCATTTATCAAAGGGTGCTCTTTTTCTAATTTCACTTAATTCTAACCTCTTATCATCAATAATATCTCTCGAAACATTATTCTGCATGATAAGATTAGCATTGTTCATTAGGAAATCAGTAAATCTTGATTTACAAGTTTCTCTCATCTGGCATGGATTAATCATACCATTCTCTAGGTCTCTTTTTATATCATCGACTACATAAGATGTGATTGAATTTAACAAATCTTTTTTTAAATTGGCTAAAATGAATTCAAGATACTCTTGATTGGATTTTTCCATCAAACGTTTAATATCCTGGTGCATTATCTCCAATTTAGTTCTAATATCATAACTTTTTGGATTACTCTTATCATTCAGATTTTCCATGCATAACTATTATATTAGAATTATAATTAAAGGTTTCCCACATGACTATGAAGGTTATATAAGTGTATAAAACTATAGTTAGTACATTTTAATGACGGTTTAATATATTATTCTAATTTATCCATAGTTATGAGTGTGATTTAAAAACTGTAAGGAGATTAAAAAAATATGAGCGTTAAAGAAGAAATACATTCACAAATAGTTGGAGCACTCGCCGGGGTTGAATTCCCTATAGAAACCCCTGAAGCACTTCTAGCATCATTTCCGGATGGTGCAGAAATCACATGCAAAGCCGATGGAGTTGAACTTAAAGCTGGAGACGCAGGTAAAGTACTTACACCCGATGATTTTCCGTTTAAAAGCGCAGAAGAAGTTGCAGATGTAATAGTGGAATGAGCTGGATTATAAAAAAATCCTTCATATTTTTTATTTTTTTGAAAAAATAAAACTATTATTAATTTTTTTTAAATTATAAGTTTTATATATTATATGAACATATTAACAATCGGTATTCAATTCTTTTATATAAAAGCCCATAATTAGGGTTAAAATATGGCCGATGTAACCGATATTTCCGTTCAAATTCTAGTAGTTGAGGATAATCCCGGTGATGTAAAGCTTTTTTTAAATGAATTTAAAGAAATCAATTTTCTCGCGGAATTCCATGTCGTAACCAATGGAGTAGAAGCTTTACAGTTTCTATATAAAGAAGATAAGTATGTTAATATGCCCCGACCTGATCTGTTAGTCTTGGATCTTTATCTGCCTAAGAAAGATGGAATAGAGGTTCTCTCAGAAATGAGTAAAGATAAACATTTAATAGATATACCAGTGGTTATATTTTCTTCATCAGAACAAACGGATATACTCGAAAATTGTCAACGTCTACAGCATATCTTTATTAATAAACCTAAAAAATTGGAAGACTACAAAAACATCCTTAAAACTGTAGAGAATTTCTGGCTCAACTCAAAAAAGAAATAAATTATGACTTGAAAACGTCCGGCAATACCATTTATTAATAGTACTATTTTTTATAATTCCCTTAATACACCCATAAACTACTTTCTATAAGAATTACATAGTATAATCAATTAAACATAATAATTTATATATTATTAAATCCATTTTTATAGGAGATATTTAGTTATTATAGATTGTCAAAAGAACCCGATTGATATTTTATTAGTTGAGGATAATCCAGGTGATGTAAGACTTGTCTTTGAAGCCTTTAAAGATACCGAAATTCCCCATAATCTGGTAGTTGCACCTGATGGAATTGAAGCAATGCGTATATTGTACCATGAAGGGAAATACTCTGACTACGCTAGGCCCAACCTGATAATCTTGGATCTTAATTTACCTAAAAAAAATGGACGAGAGGTTCTAAAAGAAATCAAACAGGATGAAACGTTACAAATGATACCAATTGTCATTCTAACCACTTCCAGCGCAGAAGATGATATAAAAGAAACCTATAAAAACCGAGTCAATGCCTACATCATCAAACCCGTAGATCTGGATCGTTTCATTAATGTGATGAAATCCATTGAAGATTTCTGGTTAAACAATGTAAAACTACCCTAAATGTTTATTTTTTAATAATGTAAATAGTGTAGATTATAAAAAAAGATTAAGATTTTTTTAGTCAATTTTTTTGAATTCTTTTCTTGGAGCTCCACAAACCGAACATAATTCTGGAGCTTCTTTTTCAACGGTATTTCCACAGAAATTACAGACGTAATAAGTGACTTCAATATTTTCTCCCAGACTTTGCAAGGCTTTTTCATATAGGCTAGCGTGGATTTCTTCTACTTTATTAGCAACATCAAAAGTCCATTTAGCAGCTTCATTCTTTTCTTCAACTGCTTCTTTTATAAAAGAAGGATACATTTCCTTAAATTCTTCCACTTCACCTGCAATTGCTTCTTTAAGATTCTCTTCAGTTCCTTTAATTCCTTCCATAACTGTAAGATGATTGTGCGCATGCACGGTTTCAGCCGCTGCGGCAGCTCTAAATAATCTTGCAACCTGGAAAAACCCTTCATCATCAGCTTTTTTAGCAAAAGCCAGATATTTACGATTAGCCTGTGATTCACCTGCAAAAGCTTCCTTTAAATTATCCATAGAACTCATATTAAATTTCCTCCAAAATCTTTAATTTTTTTTCATATATTATAATAAAATATAACTCCAAATCATTTAATCTTAATTTATTTTAAATAATAATTGAATTTTTTTTTATCTAATCTGACTGAAAAACATTATTTTTTCAAAAAAATACTTATTTTTCATTTACTAATTTTTTAGATGTATTCGAAGCGATCCATCCTGCTACTACTAAATATGACACTATATAAGGAAATACACCATAGAAGGTGTCACTCACAGAGTGGGAATGTGAATCAAAGAAGATAAAAATTTGAGCACATAATAAAATAGTTATGACTGTAATAATCCAACCAATAATGGTTATGGGCTGATAAATCCATCCTAATTTCTTAAACCAGACTATCATTTCTCTATCCTCCAAACTAATCATTTATACTTCTTTAATAAAATTTATATTAATTAATATATTATAAATAGAATATTATAAATAGAATATATTTTTTCTTTCACAAATATTCTATATTTTTTATTTTTTTTTAAGATTAACAACTCATTATTTAAAGTCGAAATAATATAAATAAAGTGAAATAATCGGTATAAACGGGTTAATAAAAAATCAGGTGAAGTTTATAGTTGATGAAGTTCATATTCAAATATATGGTTTATAAAGGTGTTTTAACATGAATGATGAAGTTGCATTTGATTTTGAAAAAAAAATTATTGATTTTATTGAAGATTGTTGGATTTCTGTCTGTAAGAAAAATAAACTTGATTCTCAGCAAAAGGAAAAAATTCTTAATTATATTGATACTTTAGATGATGATTCTGTTATGCATGGTTATGTTAATGAAGTATTTAGAGTCTATTCAGATATTCTACGTTATTTTTATGAAGGATATTTCTCTAACAAGGAAGAAAAAAGGAAGCAATGGGTTAACTTTAAACAAACTGGAACATATTAATTTTAAAAAATAAAATTTTTATTTTTTATTTTTCGATAAAATTTTTGTATTTGATATAAATTAATTCTTTTTTTTAATATAAAAAAAGAGTTTATAGTATATTTTAGTTAATTATATGACATATTATGCTATATGGAATTATATCTGAGGTTGGTGTCGAAATTAATATGTAAAATCGTATTTTTTCAGATGCTATAAAAGAATTAATAGTTGGATTAATTTAATAGGAGGGATCGAAAATGATCATTGTAACAGCTACTATAACTGCTAAGCATGGTAAGAGAGATGAAATTATTATAAAATCTCAAGATCTTATTGAATCCACCCGTTTAGAATCGGGATGTAATAGTTATAATTTATATGCAAGCATTGAAGATGAAGATAAACTTCTGATGCTTGAACAATGGGATAATCTTGAGGTTTTAGAGTCACATATGTTAACAGAACATTTCAAAGCATATGGTGCTGCTATTGAAGATATAATAGCTAGAAAATTAGATATAACTATTTATTCATCTGACAAAATATAAATCCAATTTTATTAAATAATTATCTTTAAAAAAAATTTTATTTGAAAATTATATCAAGATAATAAGATTGTAAAAGTTTATTTATTTTATATTTGGAAATAGGAAGATTTCCAGTTATTTCCTAATTTTTTAGGGAACGGAAAAATTGTTATATAAATCTTATATTTTCCAATGGATTGACTTACTTCAGGTTCATAGCGGCGCCACTATTTTTTTATATATTTTTTTAATTGATTTATTTCTAATTTCACTGTTATTACTGGTTTTTGTAGGTATTACAGATGTTTTAGATGATCATATGATAGGAAAATGGATTTAACCTCAAGTAATGGTGCATACCTTGACGTGACATCTAATTTTGTTCTGATACTCGCTTGTTTTTTAGCATACGTTATCATTGGCTGGTACAATCCATTGATTCTCATATTAATCATCACCATGTTCTTGCTATTTATTGGAACATCAGGTCTTAAATAAACCGGTTTATGACCCTGTTGGAAAATATTAGGAGCTTAATAATGGAATGATTTTCATCCACTTTTATTTTCTGAACCATTGATAAGAGAAGTTTTAATTATATTATTAGTTATTATCTGGCTGGTTTCTGTAATAAGTCGTTTATCCACTATTTTAGTGCAGAAATAACGTTTTAATAAATTTTTATAGGATTTTTATCATCAAATGCTTCATATTTGTGGCATTTGCTTTATCAAATATTTTTTTTAGAAAGATATTAATATTTTTTTATACAAAAAAGATAAAATAGATATTAAATAGAATTTACAGTTTAAAAAAGGGAGGAATTAAGTTATGGATGATGATCGACATCATTATCATTATGCCTGGTTTGGAATTCCTTATGCTCGTATATTTTGGATATTATTAATTGGTATAATCCTAATTATCTTAGGAGTATCTCTTTGCTTGGAATTGATATTTGGCATTACTTATGGTCCATAATGGCTATTATCATCGGCTTATTAATCATTTTTGGCGTAATATTAAGTCCACGTAGAAGATATTAATCTGAAGAGTATTAATCAGTTTTTTATGAAGATGCTTAGATTATTGATTACTAACTTGTTAAAAAAAAGGAAGAGGGTGCTAAATTTTTTCAGACTTGATGAATATCATTTCGTTTAGAGGCGGTAAACGTTTATGATCAATATAAATTTAGAGTCTTAATGCACCCTATTACATCATATAATATATGTTATATATAAAGTTTATTAAAAATTAATTAAAATTTAAGAAACCACATAACATCAAAAATTATCATGATTTTAAACATTTTATTATTATTATTCATTCAATTAATTCGGTAATGAATTTTAACTTTTTTTTAAAATATTTAATTAAATAAAAAAGGATATAGATTTATAGGTAGGGGTTCGGTACCTAAATTCTTTTTATAAATCTTTATAATCCAGATGCTTTCCATTATCTTCTTTATAAAAATATAATAAGAATATTAAAAGCATAAACACGTTATAAACTGCCCAAAAGATTATAGATGGATAAGTAATTATGTTTTCTCCGTGGTTCATTCTAGTTAAACCAATACCAATGGAAACTACTAAAATTAAGATTAGGAAGATATGGGGAAATATTTCTTTAAAAGAAATTTTCTGTACCTTTTTTTTAGGCGTTACCTTGAATTCTAACTTTTTATTCAACAAACCATAAATAAAGGCACGAATATAAACTGTGAAGAGGCTGAGAAACAAAGATTGTGATAGGAAAAGTTCTTTAAGAGGATATCCTCTTTCTTTCATACTAGTTAAAGTTTGACTGAGGATCATTACTAAAAAAATATACATTGGAATGTTTATCAGACCTAATAATAATGGTTTTAAGTTGAATAACAATACAGCTACAGGGTACATGAGCCAAACAAAAGTGGCTAATCCAATGAAATACCATGTACCAATTAAAACAATATACTCCCACCACTGCACTGACTTCAAACTATTCGGGGCAGTGATTAGCTTACTTAACACTTTTTTAGTATTCTGTAAAGTTCCATAAGACCATCTCATCTGCTGGCCGTAATAAGCTGATAATGATGGTGGAGGTAATCCTACCGCATAAACTTTGTCAACATAAATAGATTTATAACCATAAGTATGAAAAATAAATGAAGTTGCTATATCCTCAGTTATACAGTTTTCATCCATTCCCCCTATTTCATTGAGATCATCCAACTTTATAAGTACATTAGTGCCACAAATAAAGGAGCTGCCATTAACACATAATCCACGGCAGATATGTTTATAAAAAACATGTTGCTGAAAAGAGTAAGCCAAACCCAAATGATCCTTATTGGGCATTTCAAAATATTGAGGTGTCTGTATAAAAGTTAAAGAAGAATCATTCTCCATAATTGGTATCAAATCCTGGAAAATCGATTTTTTAAGTCTATGATCCGAATCTAAAATCAATACATACTTAAAATCATCGTTTAAGTTCTTAATGGTATCATTAATAGACCCTGCTTTAAATCCTCTTAGAGTATCCCGATACATATAATTAATGTCAAGCCGATTACACATTTCAGCTGTCTCTTGTCGGATATCTGTATCTGTAGAGCTGTCCATTAAAATGACTTGGAAATTTTCATAATCAATATTTTTCGCCTTCAAAATAGTTTCTTCAACCATATCAGGCTCTTCATTAAGAGTGGGAATAATAATACCCACACGAGGTGCTTCACCAATTAATTTAAGCTTCTCTCCTACTAATTGGTTATTATATGAGGTTAAGGATTTTAAGAGATGATCCAAATAACCGACACAATGCAATCCACTATACACGAAAGAGAATAATAAAAGAATAGAAACGCTTTTATCTAGAAGTGAAAGGCTGCTATTATATAATAATGGTAATATTGTGGATAGAATGAACAGCAGGATACCTATAAACAAGATCAAAGAAAAAAAAGTTATTGTCGATGAATTCAAATTATTCTTAAATGATGCAAAAAAGTTAGCAGAGAATTTATTAGAAAATAATGATTTCATAAAATATTGATTTGTTTTAAGTCAAATAAATTCTTTCCTATGTTAAAAAAAATAGTTTAAAAAATTCCGTTTTCCCATAAAAATCGTCTCGGGGAAATAATTAGTATATAAAAAAATAATTTAGGTTTTTACTATTAAATTTTTTTTGATAAAAGTCATTTTTCTTAAATTTGACAGGTGTAATAATGTGGGATTACCGAAGTTAATTTATTATCTTGATTTTTTTTGTAAGCGGTTTCTTAGTTTGACAATTCCTAGCACTATTACAGCAAAAACAATGATGATGATAACTATCCATATTAATACGGCTGCAATACCGACTATTCCATTAAATATAGTTCCAAGTATATCCATATAATATAATATGATTAAATAGGTTAATCTATTTACCCTCAAATATTATTTTTTTTCAGCCTCTTTTTTTAAAGCTTCATTCATCATTTTGAAGCTGATTTCAGTGTTCTTTAATAATCCTATGAGAATTGGAACAAGAATTCCAGAGAATTTCTCTTTTTGAACGAATAGAATCCTATTTTCATCGATTTTCTTGAGGATAAGGCTGTGCTCACTATCAAATAAATGTGGAATCCAAGTATTTCCTAACCACTTAATTTTCTCTTCATGTTTCAAATCTAAAATCGTGGGTTTATATGTTATATCACGTGAATTATAGGGTTTTATTAAAACCTGTATTCTGGAACCTTCCCTTAGTTCGCCAGATATTTGTTTCATGAAGGGATTCCACTTAGGGAAATTATCAAAATCAGTAAGAATATCCCAAACTAATTTAGCAGAAGAGTTTATCATAATCTCAGTATAAATCTCCCTCATAGATACAGTTTAATTTTTTTTATTAAAAATACTTACTGGCAGTTTGCTGATTTCTTGGAATTATATTAATAATCAAAGTAACCGATAGGTTGGATAAGAGAGATCTAGATCAATACTCAAAGAGTAATAAGATAAACAATTTATTTAGAATTATTTTAGGTTACTGTATTATTCAAAAATAGTCAAGAAAAACTTCGAATTATGTTAATTTAAAAAAATAATGGTTATTTGTTTTCAAGAAAATTTTTTAATAAAAAAAAATATAATTCTTTTATTGTCCAAATATTCAGAAAAACAATTTTTTTGTTTAAAATTTAGTATACAAAAAAAGTTAGTATTTTAGAATATATTATTTTATTCTACTACTTCTGCAAAAGCAAAATTTCTTCTAGTAGAATTAATTCTAATTTTAACTTCATCGCCTACTTTAGCACCTGAAACAAATACCACGAAACCTTCTATACGGGTGATTCCGTCTCCGTCTCTACCAGTGTCTTCAATTTTAACATCGTATTCTTCTCCTTCATTAATAGGAGAATTATTTCCGCCTTTATTATTATTCTTTCTATCATTACTGTAATTTCCAAACAAATTTATCACTTCCAATTTATGACCAAAAAAAAATAATGGTCTAATTTAGTATTGATTTTAAGAGCATATAAAGTAATGTAAAAAGAGAGTAAAGTGATTTTTTTAATTATAAAATCGTTGTATAGATTTATTTCAATTATTTTAGTGTTTCCAAAGTAAATATTTTTATTGTTATTTTTTAGAATGATTAAATAAAGTAATAGGGTTTATAATTTTTTTTGGAAGGTTTATATATTATGAAATACTTACATTATACAGCAACAATTACTAAATATATAGGTTTTTTGTTGAAAAATTAAATATTTTATTATTTAGTGTGATATTTTTTTCATTTTAATATTAATTCAATTTAAGCTTATGAATAATATAATATAATCATTAGTAATAAAGATTTTTTATAAATAGAAAATATTTCTAATAATTTAAAAAAAGAGTAATAAAGGAAAAATATGATGTCAATAAACTTCTCCAAAAAAATAGTGGAAATCTCAAAGATAATCGGGCAAAATGGTGATGGAATTAGCTACATTCTTAATGAAGGCGATAGTTACACCATTGGAACCAGAAAATATAGTGAAAAAATAGTTCAGTACTTAAATGAAACCGTGGAAACATGGGATGGAAGTGAAGCTAACTTAGAAAAAAAGAAGGGAAAAAATAAAAAAATAAAACCCAAAAAAGTAGGTTATCTTTGGAAAATCCCAATAAACGAAAATAATTTATTCTTAAATTCTAAAAAAGGTTAAACTATTTAAAAAAATTTATTTGATTAAATTTTTTTTTATAGAGGTTGATAATTTGGTCGCGATTAAATCATATCTTTTTTTTTAACCTCTAACTTTTGATTTTTTAACTCCTCTTCCTCTTTTACTTCCGGGTTTTACATAATTTTTCTTCTGTCTAGTTCTTTTTTTGGTTCCTGATACTTTTGCCATAATTAATTCACTCCTTATAATATTATATTTTTTTTTAAATCTAAAAATTATTGAAAACCGTTCGGATAAAACTCAAAAAATAATTTACAATACTATTTTTTTTATATAAAAAAAAAATAATGTAAATCAAAATAATTGACTTTGTTCATAAGCAGGTATTTCAAATTAGACAAATAATATAATCATTAAGTTATATTAAAGATTCACTTAACATTTCTATTCTTTGTTTCCATTTATTATATTAAATCATGGGATTAATATATAAATCCCTAATTCCGTGATCAAAAAAAAATTTAATAGAGGTTCATTTTAATGAATAAAAAAACTCCTTTAACTGAATTGGATAATCGTATGAAACAATTTAAAAAGAGAATGGATACTGTAAATCCGGAATGGAATATTGTAGTTATTTTCAGTAAAATTAACATTTATTATTTCACAGGTACTATGCAGGATGGTATACTTATCATTCGCCGTGATGATGATGATGATGATGATGATGTTTTTTTGGTGCGACGCAGTTATGAGAGAGCTTTGGATGAATCGTTATTCCGTATAATTAAAAATATGAATAGTTTCCGTGATGCTGCCGGAATTCAAACCAGGTTTCCGGATACAGTATATTTGGAAACTAATGTGGTTCCATTGGCTTTATATCAAAGATTTAATAAACACTTTCAATTTAAGAATTTTAAACCTGCTGATGAAGCTATAGCCGGGGTTAGGGCAGTTAAAAGTGAATATGAATTATCATTGATGCGGAAGGCTGGTGTAATTCATCAGCATGTGTTAGAAGACCTTGTTCCCGAAATGTTACGAGAGGGTATGAGTGAAGCGGATCTGGCGGCAGATCTCTTTCAAGTTATGATTAAGGAGGGTCACGATGGAGTAACCCGTTTTGGCATGTTTGATACGGAGATAGTATTAGGGCAATTGGGGTTTGGTGAAAGCTCAATTTATCCAACTTATTTTAACGGACCAGGTGGAAATTATGGAATGAGTCCCTCAGTACCTCTACTGGGAAGTCGTGGTCGAAAATTAAGAAAGGATGATTTAGTATTTATTGATGTGGGATGTGGAGTTGAGGGTTATAATACCGATAAAACAATGACCTACATTTTCGGAGATTCATTACCCCAGCATGTTATTGATATCCACCTTGAATGCGTGGCTTTGAAAGATGAAATAGCTGCCATGTTGAAACCCGGTGCCATACCATCACACATTTACAGGGAAATAATAGATAATCTTGATAAGGACTTTCTTCGAAACTTCATGGGTTATGGTAATAGAAGAGTGAATTTTTTAGGTCATGGAATTGGTTTATTAATTGATGAACTCCCTGTAATTGCAGAAGGATTCAATGAGCCATTAGAGAAGGGAATGGTATTTGCTGTGGAACCTAAAAAAGGAATTAAAGATATTGGAATGGTGGGAATTGAAAACACGTTCATAGTAACTACTCATGGTGGGAAATGCATCACCGGAGATAATCCCGGACTAATTCCCATAATTTAACATAAATTTATATGAATTTAATAAATGTTGTGATTTTGCATTGATAACTGAGGGGATTTATTTTTTGATTTGGGTTAAGATTTTTTTTTGTTTCTATTTAATGTTTTTCAACTATTTTGAATAACTAACTATGTTTGGATAGACTATTCAAATTCTTTTTATAAATTTTTTAAAGTGATTGTACAATATATGTATTTTAAACTTTCTATGAGTTATTACTGTTCAATATATTGATATAGGGACTTCATACAATGAGTTTATAAAGATAATTTAAATATTAAAAAAAATAGAGCTGAATACTGTAAATAATCATTATTTATTTATATTAGCAGATATAATAAATTTGATAGATAAAGATGGGATTTCAAAAAGAGTATTTTATTATATTTTTTTTATAATTGAAAAGGTTGGGCTTCCAGAGTTTATAATTTGGAGGTGGGATATTGGACTCGTGTGAAGTCCGCTCTGGAAGCCGCCTTTTAAGATTTCAAACATAAAATTAGTAGTTTTTGTTGAAATCTTATAGTTAAATATAGTAGGGGGGGGAGGTGTGTATAATACACACCCATACATAGTAAAGTTCAATCTACTATATAAAAGTTCCGGTTCCAGTGTAAAAAATAGAATCAATATCAAAATTAAAATTCATAATAAAAAAGAATTATAAGGGTAATAAACTAGATTACAAGCACAAATAAAAAAGAAGGGGAAGTGTGTGTAAGATACACACAAATCTAAAATGCGATTTAAGACTATTTAAAGTTTACTGTTTCTAAACACAAAATATCGACAAAAAAATGTTCAAATATTTATAAACCGTAAAAATTTTGATTAAAAGATCAAAAAGAATTGATCTTATCAATTAAATCCTTAAAAGATTTTAATTCAAAGTTTATTAATTCTTCTTTATCAAAATTATCCCCGAAATAATGATGTGTTAAAACATAAGGACCTCTAACAATTTTTCTAAATCTATTATCTTTACTTAAAATCTCTTCAGCCTGTTTATCATGAACCAATGCACCACTGGGAATGATGACATTTCTTTGGACCTCATTTAGATTAAGAGACTCCAAATCTTCATGAGTAATTAAATCAGCAATATCCTTATCCACACTAACTATATTAACCAAATTAAATTCATCAATTAATCCAAATATCTTTTTTAAGTAATTTATAGCTAAATTACTAGTTATAATGGTAGCTTCAGATTTAATGTCCGGTAATTTCTCCAGATATTTCCCATTTTTTATTTTCGTGATTGAAAAAGGAAAATCATTTTTGGGGTCGGAAAAAGGGTAACCTGAAATTTTGAAAGAAAATTCATGAGAAATTTTGCGGACTAACTCATGGAACTCTTCGTATGAATGGGGATTTATTCCATCTATTATGGGGCTATTGTTCAGTATTAAACCCTGATTTTTAAAATTAGCGAATCGCCTTAAAATAAATGACTTCACACCCCATTCTTCCAAGTTAGCACAAGTTTCATAGAGTTTATCCCCATCATTTACGCCGGGAATAATAACTGCAGAAGCGTTAAGATCAATATTTTCACAAAATATTTTTAAACCATTAATTGACTCTTCAGAAGTTTCATCATTCATCCATTTTCTTCTATTCTCAGGGTTTGTAGAGAATATGGAAAAACTAACTTCATCAATCCCCAATGAAATAAGTTTTTCAGCCATACTTTCATGTTTAATGGGCTTACCACTGGTGTAACCCAAATGTAAACTATAATTCGATTCTTTTAAAGTTGAAACAAGTTCATATAGGTGTGGATAATTAAATACATCGGCACTACCCGCAATAATTATCTTCAGGTCATTATGATTTAATGAAATCAATTCTTCTCTACTTAATTTATCTTTCAAGTCTTTTAAAACACGAGAAAGTGGTTTGAAATCATTACTAACTCTATTAATAATGTTTTGACAATAATCACATCCTATTTGATCGGGAGGGCAATTTATACATCCTATGGGGTTTAAATTATTAAAATCAACATTCTTATAAAAACAAAACTCACAGAAGCCACCGCAATCTATACCGGTTATTCCTCCCACATCAGTTAATATTTCCATAATAGTTATATTGAATGGGTCGTTAAATATTTTTATAAATTTAAGTTTATTTTAAATTAATTTTAGTGTTAATTTAAATTCATGATTTTCATAAATTCTTTGGGATTTTTAATATCCTGCAAAAATTGTTCTTTAGTTATCAATCTTTCAGCAAATTTTTCCTGGGTGTTATTATACTCTGAAATGATTCTCATTTCATTTTCATACATTTGAGTATAATAATCATAATTATTACTATTTCCACCCATATTATTATTTATTAAATTGGATTCATAACTTCTTCGTGCATTTATCTGAAGTTTTTCAGTTTCTTTATCAATTTGAGGAATTAATTTATCAGCAGGCACTCCTTTATTAACTTGATAAATTAATTGTTGATCAAAATCAGAATTAACGTAAAAAATAATTATTAGAACAATTATAAAAACAACTATAGCACTGGCAATTCCTATAATTACTCCTATGTTAAGTTTCATACCCAATTTAACTTTTCTCCATTTCTTATTAAAATTGAAATTTAATTAACTGTTTTTAAACATTAATGTTTCATCAGCAGGTCTATATTTCTCTAATTCTTTAAGCAATTCTCCCATAGATGAATATCGGGCATTTTTATTTTTATTAAGACATTTCATAATAATATTATTCACTGGCTTTGAGTTGGAATTTATTTCTGCAGGTTGTACGGGTTGAGTAGTGAGTATTGAACTATAGATCTGTGATATATCACCCTCAAAGGGTAATCTGCCTGTTAAAAGTTCATAGAAAACATTGCCCAATTGATAAATATCTGTTCTTTCATCAGCTTTACCAAATTCTTGAGATATCTGTTCTGGAGCTGCATATGAAGGTGTTGCTCCTGATAATGTCACAGATTCATCAATTTTTAGTTTACTTAAACCCCAATCAGATATCTTGTAAATTCCATTTTTAATAAGAATATTGGAGAGTTTAACATCCCCATGAATGATTTTTTTATTGTGTGCATACTCTAATCCTTTTGCAATTTCATAAACTATGGAAACAGCCTCCTGGAGAGATTTCATTCCTTTCTCCAGCTTCCCCTCGCAAAACTCTGTTTCAATGTACGGAATGGGAAGAATTTTATATTCCATTAGTTTTACGATATTAGGATGATCCAAGTGACTCCAATTGGATACCTCAGTAATAAATGTTCTCTCAGATCTTTTATCAAAACTCTTTGGTATTTTCAAGGCAACTTGTTGCCCATCTCTATCGATGGCTTTGAAAACTCGTCCAAATCCACCTTCACCTATATAAACTGAATCAGTATAAAATGGTTGAAGCTCATAGGGTAATGATTTACTCGATAATTTTTTAAGCCTATCGAATTCTTTACCTTCAATGATCAGATCAGGCCCATAACTCCTGTTGAACCATAGATTAAGGGCAAATGGAATTAAAAGAATTAAACTACCCAAAGTAAATATCTGCATAGCGGGGAAACTAAATATGTCCCCCAAAATAACTGTTAAACCTGCAAAAAAAAGTATCAGCACAATGGTGTAGTAAGAATATTTTACCAACATTCTCTGCCGTGTGATGAGATTGAATAATATGACCCCCATAAAGAACAAAAATAATGCTCCAGTTATCATCAAAGTATAACCCAAAGTAGGATCATAATTGGAGTATAATGTAATATCAAAAAGGAAAAAATTGATTGGAATAAATAGAAGACTACCCAGAATTCCAAAAAACGCATTAATTATGATTAGAGAATTGAATTTCCAATTTTTAATGGTTTTAAAGTGTCGTGATTTCCCTAACTGTTTATCACTTCTAATTTTATAAAATAATCCTGAAAATAAAATCAAAGAGAGAAGGATCATCCCTAGAAGTTGGTATCCCAAAAGATTATAGGAGATTAAGCCAGCGGGTTGGTAGTTATTTGTTATAGGATGATTAGCAAGCCAGTTTACAGTATTTAAACCTAATTTCCATCCATTGCCTCTATAAATAAATGAATTAATAAATGAACCGGCAGCACCCATGAAAACTACTTTACCTTTTCCATATCCCATCTCAGAAATTACAGGAAGAGGGCCAACTCTTTCATTGGGGTCTTTCTTATAGTTACTTGAAGTAGTTCCTTGAGGGGTGGTAAAACCCTGATCACCCCATGCATTAGTGCTAGTATAAGCGACGACATCAGAGGGTCCAGGATTTTTTATGTAAGTTCCCATAAGATAATAAAATGTAGTAACGTTTGCCGTTATGGGATTGGGTCTAAGATCGTTGATAGTCACGAAATTAGAATTAAAAATGAAATTTTGGTCGTCTGTAACTATTTCATTATTTGCAAAATTTACCCCAAAACTTTCCGCGATTTTGTTAAATGCAAAATTCTGATTGCCATCAACGTCACCCCAGTTAGTTCCAACTAAAAAAAGTCCTCCACCGTTGTTTACAAATTCTTTAATTGTATTGACTTCAGCATCGGTGTAATTACGATATGGGGCCATAAGTATTAAAACATCGTATCCTTTAAGTTTTTCTGGGGTTATTGGTGCATCAGTTAACCTGGAAACAGTATAACCGTTTGCTTCTAGTAAGGTTGCAAAACTTGATGATCCATAGGTTCCTATATTATAAATAGTGTAGAATGTTCCCAAATCTGGACCTGTTTCATCAAATAAGACTTTAGTATTATTATCTTGAGCAGAAACAACATTTAAAGATATGAATAGAGGTAATATGAATAATGAAATAATAAAAAAAATTTTTAATTTATCAATATTAAAATTCATTACTACCCTCATTAAGGTGTAATTTAATAATGAATATAATCTGTAATGAAAGGTAATCTGAAATGATTGTTATTAACTAATTTGGGAGTTATCTCTTAGATTCTTGATTATGTTCTTGACTTTTTTAATTTTCATTACAAAATGTCGATTATATATCCATTATCTTTTACAAATAGTTAATTAAACGATTACCAAAGCCATCCCCATTGTGGCTGAGCCCCACCTTCATCTATTAATTTTTGCTTTGTTTCTGGTGTTATTTGTCCCATAGTATTTTTCATATCTTCTATAGCAGATTTGTAACCATCACGATAACCGGCTTTATATCCATCTATATAACTTTCCACACAATTTTCATCTTTCATTTTATCGATACAATCTTGTTTTGCATCTTCATATCCTTCCAGATATTCTTCTTTTCTAGATTTTTTTTCTTCCATATCTAAATCCCCCTTTAAATTGATATTTGTTTTAATAGTTTAAAGTATTAAATTTTTTGTTTTTATTCTTTAATACTTAATATTACGAATATTAATCATGTTATCATTTCATTCTCCTAAAAATATTATTTGTTCAAAAAAAAGCCGTTGAATAATAAATAATTTATAGTACATGTTAATAACTATAAATCATTTGGAAGTGGGGGTTTATGATTGTTTTTAAAAAATAATGGTGAAAATTCTAGGGGAAGGCATCTTCGTCCTTCAGTTTATGCAAAGATAATACAAACCAAAGATTTACTCCAGAAAGGAGTAGATCCAGCCGAATTCGAATCTAGGGGTGGATTGGATCTGGAAACTTATAATGTACTGCAGCAGAACTGGCAGAATCTGGAACAGAGAATGGAAGATCGTAAACAGGAAGTTATTGCTAAATATGGTTCTTTAAAAACTGCTCCCATTTCCAAGGGTCCTTGTAAAAAAATAGACCCAGTTATTGGCACTAAAAACGCTTTGGTTCTTTTAACAGAATTTAAAGATAGAAAACATTCCATTACACCTGACTATTTTAAAGAATTACTCTTTTCTAAAGGCTCTAACCATAGTTTGAGGGACTATTATTTAGAAGCCTCCTGGAATCAGCTGGACATAAATGGAGAGGTCAACAACGAATGGTATTCAGCAGCAAATAACATATCTGATTATGTTGATAAATATGAAGTAGATGGACATTTCCCTAAAGCTCAAAATCTGATTTCAGAAGTTGTTTCACATGCTAAAGATAGTGGTAGTTTTGATTTTTCAAAAATTGCTAAGGATGGGGAAATTGAAATCCTCATTGTGATATATGCTGGTGAAGGTTTAGATACCAAACTTAACATCAATTATATTCGACCTCACAATGATAGATTATCAGAACCCATTGAATTACAAGAAGGAATATATGTTAAAAGATATTGCTTGATCCCCGAGCTTCCTGCAGATGATTTAGGTTGCTTCTGTCATGAAGTAGGGCATTTCCTGGGATTGCCCGACCTGTATAAGGAAGGTTATTCTCCGGTGGTGGGAAGTTGGTGTTTAATGGCTATTGGTGATCATATTGATAATGGTAGAACACCCGCTCATCCTTGTGCTTGGTGTAAGATACATTTGGGCTGGATTGAGCCGAAGATTTTAAAAGAAATTCCTAATCCTTATGAAATATCAGCGGTGATGGATTCTGATAAAGATATTTACAAATTAGAGGTTGATGGTTCGGATGGGGAAGAGTATTTTCTCCTAGAAAATCGTCAACAGAAGGGATTTGAACAGAATTTGCCTGCTAGTGGTCTTATGATTTGGCATGTTGATGACAGTGTATGCGTTTTAGAGGCTCCTAACTACGATCCAAAGCATTTTTTCCTTACAGTAAAGGAATCTGATGGAAGGGAAGATCTTCAAAGGGATATGACTGTATTGCTTAAGGAAGAGGATGTTGATAAAGTACAGAAAGACTTAGCAGGTGATGAGGGGGATCCTTTCCCTGGTAGAAATGGTAATAGAAATTTTGATGATGAATCCACCCCAAATAGCCGGTCCTATTCTGGTAATAAATCTTTGGTGAAAGTAGCGTCCATCAGTGATTCCACGGATTTGATGAAAGCTGAAATGGGCGTTGAATTTCAGCCTAGAAGAATGGGGGTTCAGTATTCATCAGATAAAAACTCTTCTGAAGTGGTGAAAAAAGGGAAAATATCCCAAGAAATTACATATAAACAATTCATAACACTGATTTCAGCTCTACCCAAAGTGGAAGATCCTTACGGTGAGGGATATGAAGCTGCTAAGAAGGATTTTTTAGAGGAATTTAAAGAAAATGGAAATCTAAATTTTTACCAGGATGGATATCGCCGCGGATATCGTCATGGATATAAGAAAGTTATAAAGAAATTGGAAAAGTAATGTTTAAGAAATTTCGGATTATTTTTTTTATTTAATAATACACAACTAATTTATCCATTCTGTAAGTTAAGAAAATATTCTAAATAGTAAAAAATAATAACTATGAAATAAAAACTTTTCATTAATTTAGAGGTCCTGTTAAAATGTCCAGAAAGCAACTTATTGGAATCATAGTGATTATATTAGTTGTAGGCGCTTTAGTAGCATTGATTTGGAGTTTAAATAGTGTTTTTGGATGGCTTCAGAATCAAACACAGGAAATCATTTTAGCTTTGATAATGGCTGTAGTAGCTGGATTTTTGATAGAATATATTTATAAGAAATTATCACCTCAATCCAAAATATTAAAGACCACTCAAACACATTGTGATAATACTGGTGAATCAATGGCCCAATTAATTCTTCCCAATAATAACAACATAATTGTTAATGGTGCTGAAAAAATTATTGGACGTGAGGATTTCTTAGGAGTAGTCCCTTCAGATAAACTTTATTTCATCGGAAAAGATCATATTAAGATCACAAGAAAAGACGGCTGTTTTTATATCAAAGATCTCAATACCAAAAACGGTACAACGCTAAACGGAGAAAAAATACAGAGATCTCAGAAGTACAAGCTGAATGATGGGGATGAAATAGTTTTGGCTAAATCTCTTCGTATTAAATATAACGAACGGGGTTTGAATAATAATTAAAACGCATTAATAATTCAATTTTAATAATGAAAAATCGCTTAGAAAAACTTAATTTAGATATTTGACCATTTTCAATAGATCCTTACTTTTCTTAATATTTTCTTCCATATTCAGTTCAACATAAGCTTTTTTCCCGTAACTGTAACTGGATGAAATTATTAGTTGATTTTTAAATACTAATTTAATCCCATCAACTGGTGTGTGACCTACAATCATCATTTTACAATCCACAGTTTTCAGAAAAGATTTCAGATCGTTCTCATTGTAGTCTTCAGGACGATTCCAAAGGATTTGAAACAATTTAGAGTTCCCATTATATCCTTCATCAGTGATATGGTTTATTTCATCTAAACTCTTAATATTCTTGGGAGGTCCAGCGTGACTTATAAATATTTTGTTTGCTGTTCTAACAGCAATTGGAAGTTTTTTAAGAAATTCAACATATTCTTCTAGTTCTTTACTGTAACTTTCACCGAATTTTTCTTTTAAAAGTTCATCAAAATTGAGTGTCTGGTTTATACCAGCCTTGTAAACGGATTTTCTAGATATGGTTGACCATTCATGGTTTCCTAGTAAAACATGAAAGTTTTCAGATGTTTCCCACTTTTGTTTCACTGATTCCAGGATCTCTATGGATTCATCGTTTTCACGGCCCATAGCGTGGATGAAATCCCCGGTAAGAATCAGATGGTTATCACCGTTTTTAAATTGATCCCAAATATGCATAAACTTATTAAAATCGGTTAGGTTACCATGTATATCTGTGATAATCAAAGCGTTGCCCTTTTTTGGCAGTTCTACGAGTTTTCCTTTATATCTATGCATAAGTATTATTTTTTCATCTTTTAGTATATATTAATTACTGTAATATCCAATTCAAAATTTAAGAAAGGATCATTAAAAAAAGTAAATTGAGTGATGAGAACCCCGTTTGAGTAGATAAAATAAAAAAATAAATAAACTTCGATATATCATAATAATAAATGAAAGTTTCATTTTTTATTCCAAGTATAAAAAATATTAGAGAAGGATGTTATAAAATTGAAACATTTTAAAAGCCTATTTGGCAATAACAGTAAAGAAGAGGAGTATATAAAATCTGTTTTAGAAAGTGAAGATGTTATTATTAGTCCGGATACTAAAAGAGATGTTAGAGTTCCACCAGGTCAAAGGGAGATTAAGAAGTGGCCAGTTTTACATGCTGGTCGTTTGCCTAAAATTGATTTAACTAAGTGGAAATTTAAAGTATGGGGATTGGTAAATGAAGAGAAAGAATACACTCTTGAGGAATTCAAGTCGCTGTCACCAGTTAAGGTTTTCTCAGATATTCATTGCGTCACCAGCTGGTCTAAATTGAATAATTTATGGGAAGGAATCAGCACTTCATTCTTGAAGGATAATGTACTATCTGAAGCTAAATTTGTATTAGTGCATGCCCATAAAAATTTCACCACCAATCTTCCGATTGAAGAATTTTTTAATAATGATGTTCTATTTGCCACTCATCACAATGGTGAAGAATTAAGCACAAAACATGGTTACCCCTTAAGATTGGTTGTTCTTCAACTTTACTTTTGGAAGAGTGCTAAATGGGTTACTGGGGTGGAATTCCTGGAGAAGGATAAGCGAGGATTTTGGGAGTCGAATGGTTACCATAATCACGGTGATCCTTGGACTGAGGAACGTTATAGTTATTAGGTAGAAATCTAAAAAAAAAGAATGTTTTTAAGTAATATACTAGCTTAAAAAAATTTTATATTTTGAATTTTTATATTAATATATAATGGGTGAATTTATAGTGGATTCCAAGGATAAAAAACAGCAAGTTAAATCTTTGATGGAAGAGGGGAATATTCATTTGAATGATGGAGAGTACAGGGCTGCTGTATTTTGTTATGATGAAGCATTAGAGTTAAATGAAGACGACACTCGAATCTGGGATAATCGGGGAGTAGCTCTCTCCAGAGCCAGGAGATATCAGGATGCTATTGAATCCTTTGAGATTGCCTTGGATTTAGAACCGGATAATGTTAAAGCCTGGGTTAATATGGGTGTCTCTCTGGGAGTAATGGGTAGATTTAATGAAGCTATTAACTGTTTTAATCATGCACTGGAAATTGACGGTGAAAATGATGATGCCTGGAATAATAAGGGAACTGCATTCTTTAATCTTAAAAAATACTCGGAAGCATTGGAATGCTTTAACAAGGCATTAGAGTTAAACCCTGAAAATTCCAAGGCCTGGGCAGGTAAAGGTTCTGTTAAAAGATTTTTAGGAGATTACAAGGAGGCTGTTAAATGTCTCGAGAAATTCATCAAACTTAATGGAATGAATCTATCTCCACAAGTTGAAGAAGCTTGGGTTATGATCTTCGACCTTAAAATGATTATACAAAACCAGGACAACGATTCAGAATAATTCTTAACATTAATCTAAAATTAAAATTATTTTTTTTTTAAACAATTTAATTATTATTCTTTTTTTTTTATAATGGTAAATGAAGCCATTGGAAGACACCCAGCATTTCCAGAGAGATGAATATTAATATTATGATAAAGATGTATCTCAATAGTTTTTCAGGGGATTTATTGGAAGCCCATGCTCCAATTTGTGCCAGGGGAATGCTGAATATAACTAGAATCACGAATTGTAATAGATTTATATAACCCAATGAATAAGGTGGTAAACCGGTTGTATGAAGTCCATTTATGATGTAGGATGTAACTCCTCCCAAGGAAATTAAAACAATAACTGCACTGGAGGTTCCTCCCGCTTCCTTCATACTGAATCCCATAAGTAAAACCATCACCGGTATCAGAATCACTGCTCCACCAATACCAACAAGACCCGAGACGATTCCTGCAATTAATCCCCATATAAGGAATAATGGAATATTCTCCAACCTCTTAGTATTCTCCTCGGGCTCTTTGAATAGTAGCATTCTTAAAGCCACCAATAACAGAACTAAAGCAAATATAGTCTTTAATATGTCTCCTGTAAGGTGTGTAGCTATATAACCGCCTATCAATCCGCCTATCAATCCTGAAATACCTAGGAATAATACTGCTTTAAAAATAACGGTCTGTTGACGCTGATGACCATAAGCACTGCTTAAGGCTGTAGGAATAATAACTGCCAGGCTGGTTCCGAAAGCCATTCTAATAGCCAAGGTGGATTCAACCCCCATAACCTCTAAAAGAAAGAATAATATAGGTACTAATATGAAGCCACCGCCTGTACCTAAAAGACCCGTAGTGAAACCTACACCTACACCGGTTAACACAATAATCAGGATATAAAAAAATTCAATAGTCATAATCTTAATTTATTTAATTAGAAATATCATAATTCTTTTATCCCAAAATTTTAACTCTCATGATGGAAACTTACAAATCCACTATCATGAGGTTTCACTTCATTTTTATTGGGCTTTCTGTTTTTCCGAGTTAACGATATAAAAATAAGAGCTACCACCATAATCACTGCACCTAATAGGAAAGCGGTATGTAAACCAGCAGATATAGCAACTGGAGTAATAGTCATAGTATTATTCGGCTCTCCATGCAGAAAAATGGATGCTATAGCTGCACTAGCTAGCATAGCGGTTCCAAAACCATTACCCATCATCCTAGCTGTAGTAACTAATCCAGAAGCTATTCCTTTAAATTCCATTGGACTTTCACCTACAATGAACTTAGTATTAGGAGGATTGAAGATAGCTACGGAAGCGCCCATAAACAATAATGCAATAGCCATGAATACCAGGCTTATTGACGGATTAAAAGAAGCAATAAGTATACAGGCTATTATCCCTACTATTGCTCCAATAGCTGATATCCGATTGGGATCTATTCGGTCTGATAGAATTCCAGATAAAGGACCGACAATCATAATAGCCACAGGCATTACAGCCAAAGCTAAACCCGATTGACTTACACTGAATCCCCTTCCGATTTCAAAATAGAAAGGCAATAAAACCACCGCTCCAGCATAGGGCATGTTGAAGAAGAAATTTGCAATAGTTGCAAGAAATATCTCCCTAATACGCAGGAAATTCAAATCCAAAATCGGTTCACTAGTACGTGACTCCTGATACAGGAATAGAATCCAGAATATTATAGAAGTAATTATACTACCTAGTATAGGAATGGAGGTCCATCCATAAGAAAGTCCCTTGTTAAGTGCGAATATCAGAGTTGTTTGAGCAATGAATATGAATAATATGCCCACAAAATCGAGTTTACCTGGTTTTGAATCTGTTTCTCTAAACACGGCTCTTCCTACGATGATAGCTACAATTCCAATGGGAACGTTAACATAGAATATCCAATGGAAGTTAATATCCTGAGTGATGAATCCCCCAATCACAGGTCCCAACG
>Ga0182021_10001188_pt1 | contig 29545 bp, 28 predicted proteins | sample 612E3MmetaG_FD_120493 | JGI IMG/M metagenome (GOLD analysis project Ga0182021, IMG submission 120493) | Permafrost microbial communities from Stordalen Mire, Sweden - 612E3M metaG (Illumina Assembly) | ecosystem: Environmental > Terrestrial > Soil > Wetlands > Permafrost | place: Sweden... | reverse complement strand
CCGGCTTGGCCGACAGGTCCGTTCAGCGACTCGCGGAACTCACACCCACGGCTTGGGCGGCGGCGCGGCGATAGTCCAAGCTGCCGCCCCTGTCAACCCTGTAGTTCCTCTGACGCATACGGTGCACTACGAGTGCCGGACGCTGCACCGCAACGAGCTGGCGCCGGACACGCTGGCACAGGCCGTCGAAGACGAATTCTACGCCCAGGGAGATTATCACCGGGTATACTTCGGTGAGATCGTGGCCGTGTACGCGGACGAAGACGCGGCCGCGCGGCTGTAAAGGCTGGGCCTGTGAGGGGTGGAAGAGGTTGGGCCACAGCATCTTACGCCCTCCGGGACCGAATCGTCTTCGCGCCTGTTCCCACGGCTTGCGCCGAATAAGCGTTCACCTGACACCGACTCCCTGAGCTCGGAATCGCGCGGCCTACACGGGTCACAGCACATGCGGTCCCGGCTACGCTGTGGCCGCCTCGTCCTTGCTCGGGGTGGTCTCCACTAGTGCCATGAACTTCCTAAACAAGTCTCGATACTCTAAGATTGTCTTCCGCAATCGAATGCTTTCCGGCTGGTCATATAAATACTCCTTGCCGGCGAAAGAAAACACGCAAGAGGCACCTTCCGGTCGCGCCGTGCCGTGGGCGAGGCAGTTCCTAGGAAAAAGTACCTCCTTCGGGAAATCGCCGATGCTCTGTCTCGCGAGCCTAGGATGGACCTTCATGACCCGCTTCAAGCTCTCCCAGCGTTTATTGCTGTCGCTCAAACGGGTCATCTCCGCGGCTGTTGGCGTCTTCAGAAATTTGCTGATCTCGTCGCACCGACGAGTGGCCTGGTCGAGGCTCTTTTTCCCGAAACGACTGAAGATTTCCGCTCTCTGGGTCGACTCGAGAGCAGCGAGCGCCGCCACGACAATGGCATCGATAAGCAAATCCAGATCTCCGACCTCCGCCATAACGATGCCACGCATCATGTTGAGATCTAGCACCTTCCTGAGCGATTGATAACCGACCTTCTCGACCTTCGCGGTGACGCCTTGCCGGTTCGTTACATATACCCCCTCCAGTTGGCGCACCCGAACCGCGTCCCAAAGGTCCGTTGCGCCAGCCGCGGAGTAGAAGATCACTTCGGTCAGTATGTCGTGCTCCCTTATCTTGCGAATGAACGCTTCGCCACGCTCCTGATTTCCCCCAAGATTGTAGTCGACGACGATCAGGTCAACTTCGCTGAATGGTTCCTTGGCCATAAAGCCATTCGCGTCGGCCACGAACTGGATATCCGGACGAAACCCCCAGCCCCGAATCGCATCCTTGAGCGGATCGAGATCCAGCGATTCAAACCAATCAGGATCATCATCGAACCACAGAATCGAATATGTTATCTTCATCGGGAAACCTCGACTCGAATCTCCAGCCCTCTCGGACTTATGGGAAATGCCTCCACGGAACCGCCGACCGATTTGACGATCTGGTCGACGTGGTAAAGACCAAGCCCTGATCCCGAGGTTGTAGTCACTCCTAGGGCAAAAATGTCATTTGGCTTTGAAATCGCGTCCGCAAGCCCCTTCCCATCATCCCGAAATGACAAACGCAACACATTCTTAGCGGCCATTTCCATGATAATCTGCATAAGTCTCGCCTGCGCCTTACCTGAGTTACTTATAATATTGTCCAGCAGTATTGATAGTTCAATTCGCCTGATCTTGATCTCAAATGGTCCGGCCACCTTGTTCTGCACGTCGAACTCTATCCCCGAACCTACGAACTCTTTCGCTACATTGGGAATATACTGCTCAACGAACGCTGGCACATCGGTGAGCTCCTTCTGCGTATCTGCCTTGAAATTTGCCTTAATTGCGAACTGTGCTATTGCAGCAATCTTTCTATTAGCCAGACTTATCCTCTCAAGGTACGCAGATAGACCACCCGCATCACCACCTTCCCTAATCACACTAAAGCACCTTCCAAGATAGTTTTCGACTGTACTGGCGTTCAAAGAGATCTCGTGATGAAACGATAGAAGCCGTTTCACATCCAGCGACGTTACCGATTGCAGAAACAGGGTCTGTGCCTGATATGTCTCACTTTCCCGCCGAAGCTTCGCCAATCGCATGCCCTGTCTCGCAACAGTGACCCTCAGTACCGTAGCCTCGGTTTTGGCGGCGACAGCCGCCTGCTCATGCTCTTCGATGAGGCGCCGTATTCTGCCCAGGCCACTCTTTAGCCCCGGTTCAACCTGCGAGCCATCGAATTGGTCGACCTCCGCCAACAGCCTCTTGACATCTTCCGAACGGCGCTCGTATACGGACTCAAGCAGTGCTGGATTGAACCAGAAACTAACGATGTTCTCGGGACTCGATCCCACAAAACTCATCATGGAAAGGACGATTCTCTCCTTCTTCTTATCCCAGGATTCAACGTACTCCTCGGGTGTGTTGCGCCAATCCAGGCCTCCTTCCCGTCGCACGTCCTCACGGAGGTGGGGGGGAATGCTGTCCCATGCCAAACCGTCGACGACGAACTTCTCCAGCCTCCTGATGGCGTCCAAGGCGAAACTCTCGCGGAGCTCGATAAAGGTCGGAGTATTCTTCAGTCCCTCCCGGCTCGAGATCGGCTTGAACAACTGCTCGTCATCAAAGACCTCGATACGCCCTATGAGGTCGCGACTCCCGAGGTAGCGAGCGCTACCCTGTCCTTTGCGGACGTCAATCCCAAGCCAATCATCGCCGCGGTCGCCGTATGGCGCGATACGGAAGCCGTTGAGAAACAGGAAGATCGAGCCGAAATCGATTGAGCGCACTCCGGTCTGGCGCTTGAAATAGGCCTTCTTGTACGGATTCAGGTAGTACACTACCGCTCGCACATGCTTGAGATGCGATAGATTTTTCTCCTTGAGACGGAAGACCTTCTCTCCGTCGTGAAAGAGCGTGGTCGTCACAGAGTCCCCCTCTGGTGAGACCTCGACGTCAATGTAAGTGGTTTTGAACTCCAGGTCTGAAAAAATCTGGTTGCGAACCGGCCCATTCACCTGTTCCAAATAGGAAGAACCGCTTTCGTTTTGCTGTAGTTCGTCGGCTCGGAGTTCAATATCGAACCGCTTCTGCAAAAAGATCTGATTTGGGTGCAGAAACTTTTCCAGATTTCGTTTTAGCGTGAGGAGTCGCGCCCTGTCCCATTGGCTTCTGAGTTTTGACATTACCAGAATTGTTCCGGACCTCGGCATCGGTAGTCCCGCAAGCTGTTGCGCGACTGAAGGCGAGATCTCCGTCAACGACAACGCGATCTCCTGAATGGTCAAGTCCTTCCGATTCTCCACCTCAAAATCCGGCCAATGCACAGACAGTCGATACAACGCACCGCCCGCTTTGCGAGTCAGGAGTTCCAGATGTTCCCCGAGGCGATCGCATGAGAATCGCCCGACGCCTTTGTTCCCAGCGAAGTACGAGCCACGTTCAGTTTTCTGATTCTTTTTCTCCGAGTACGCAATGTTAAGCCACCTGTCTTTAATGCCGGAGTCATCCATGCCGACTCCCTTGTCCATAACGACGAGTCGAGAATCCGACGTCGTTGTCTCGTTTGCAAACGTCTCGAACCGGATCAGAACCGAATTGGATTTCGCATCGTACGCATTCTTTACTAACTCAATGACTGCGATGTTATCATCGTTGATAAGGTCGCGGCCAACCAAATCCTTCAGGAGGGTATTCGTCTTAAAATGCAATTTGCTCATCCGTGGTTCTCCGCGCGGTAAAGTCCAAGGAGGAAGTTGCCAAGAGCCTCCGCGAACAGGGGTGGAACAGCATTTCCGACTTGTGAGTACCTTGGACAATCATGCCGACGGCTTTTGCCTCCAGAGGTGTATTTGCCGGCGAACGTGAACCAGTCCGGGAACGTCTGTAAACGGGCGTGTTCCCGCACTGTCAGCACGCGAGGCTCGGCGTAGTGAATCAAGTCGTCGGGTAACGTGGTTACAGTTGCAGAGATTTTGTCCGCAACCAGCGGTGTTAAGGCATGTTTCCTGATGCCCAGCCGTCGGCGGTCCTGGTCGTTGATACACCTCCCGGGCCTACACGTTTCCTGTACCCTCCTGAAATGCGCGATGGTCGCCGGGCGATGATTGGGGAGCCTGATACTAGATGGCGGCCCCGATACGCCCCGTCTGAGGAGCTGAATCAGCCCGGAGGTACTCTCGCAACTGTAGTATTCCGCTTCCTTAAAGCCGCTAACGCCGGAATCGGTATTTTCTTTGAGTTTCCTGCCCGTAATCTCCAGGTCTCGAAGCGCCTGACGCGCAGTAAACGGTGCCGACGATTTTAGCCCCTTGGATCTAAGAAAATCGGTAGCGGTCGCCCGCAGCAGACGCAGAGGGTGGTCTTTCCTGAGAACCGCGAGCACTGGTTCATCATGGCGTGCAGCTATCAGGATGTAGCGTTTTCGGCGCTGGGGCACGCCAAATCTGTGCAGATCTATTAGGCCCCCAAAAGGCTCGTACCCTAACGAGCGGAGCCTGTTTGATATTACCTCGGAATGGGGCTGTTCCCGCTCCTTGCCAACGCCATGGGCTTTGAAAGGCAAGGCGAATCCTTGAACATTCTCGATTACAAGAAATCTGGGTCGAACGAGATCAACGATCATTAGGTAGTCGTCACTCAGCAAGTTTCGTGGATCGGAATGGATCCTTCGCCCCGCGAGTGAAAAGCCTTGGCACGGAGGGCCGCCGGCTATAAGTCCGATCTGGCCCCTACAGTCGCGGAGGTCTTGGCGGTGTTCTTTGAGGAGTTGTGAGGTGCTCATCGCTTTGACGGGCAACCAGCCAGGCCATCCGAATTTGTGCCTTCCGTCGATGAGATTCAATGAAAGCGTTTGAAACGCGTCAGGGTGTTTCTCAATTGCGAAGCAACCCGTCCAACCCGCGTTAAGGAGCCCAAGAGAGAGCCCGCCACACCCGGCGAACAGATCTATGAAGTAGGGCAGAGATTTCTCGGAATGCACACCGCCGGCCGCCGTGTTTGGCATCGCGGCGAGGTTGCACCCAGATGCGGCCGTCCGCAGTTTGATCGATGGCACCTATTATACTATAAATCTATTGATGGCTTTCCGGCAATGAAAACAATCAGTGTATCCATCGGGCATCGGAGCATGAATGTGCGCTGTGCTCAGACCCGAGGTGGCGTCTCCAATGGATACCCTGAATCCTGCTGAGCGCAGCGAAAGGATGCGGCGCATCCGTAGCGAGGATACGGCGCCCGAGATGGTGGTCCGAAGACTGGTGCATCGGATGGGCTATCGCTACCGGCTCCATGCCCGCGGCCTTCCTGGAGTTCCTGACCTCGTTTTCAAAGGGCGTGGGAAAATCATATTGGTCCATGGGTGCTTTTGGCACTTGCACAGGGCCTGCCACCAGACCCGGGTGCCCAAGTCGCGGGTGGCGTTTTGGAAATCGAAGTTGGAGAGTAACCAGCGAAGAGACGCACTGAATCGAAGGAGGCTTAGGGCTCTCGGGTGGAACGTGCTGGTCGTTTGGGAATGCCAGACGAAGAAACCCGAAGAGTTATCGCGAAGAATAGGCTCATTCCTTGCAGAAAACTCGCGCTGAACTCGGCGCATTCGCTGGGCTGGCATGGGGACCGGGGGAGATCTTCAGCCACAAAAGTGGGCGGATCTAACAAGCTCCGCGCGGAAGGCGCCAACGGGCGAGCATACTTTTCGAACTGAGGTTGACCCCTTGCAGACAGCTTGGTGGGTTCGAGACTCATCTCTATCCCGCCTCGGGCGGTACCCCTGGGTCCTCGTCGGAAGTCGGCCGCTGGGTCATTGGTTACGCCGGATCAGTCGCGGCAAGTCGGCAGGTGTTCCTCCATCGGCTCCCGGAATACGTGAGCGGACTTCTGAAACTGAGCTTGGGTCAACGCCAATTCGGCTTGCGCTGTGGGCTGAGGTTTATTGCTCCTACGGAGCTGGCTCCAGTGAACGGCATCGTGTGAGCGGCATCGTGTGAGCGGCATCGTAATCAGCCCCCGTCCGCCCGTGATACCATCCCCCTGTATGCCGGACACGAAACATCCCGCCGACCCTCCCGAGATGACCTTTAAGGCCGTGGGGCTGGGCCTGCTGCTGGCACTGGTCTTCGGCGCGGCCAACGCTTACCTGGGCATGAAGGCGGGGCAGACCATCGCGGCCACCATTCCGGCAGCCGTGATTGCCATCGCCGTGTTCCGCGTCTGGGGCGGCGGCGTTCTGGAGCAGAATATCACGCGCACGGCAGCCTCGGTGGGGGAAGCTCTAGTCGCCGGCGCCATCTTCACCATCCCCGCGTTCATGATGGTGGAAATGGACGGGAAGCACCTGTGGGCGGACCTGCGGACGCACTATTGGCAATCCGTGGCGATTCTGCTGGTGGGCGGGCTGATCGGGGTGTTCTTCATCATCCTGCTGCGCCGGCCGCTGTGCGTGGAAAGCGGCCTGCCGTTTCCGGAAAGCGTGGCCAGCGCGGAGGTGGTCAAGGCCGGCTTAGAGGGCAGCGACGCGCCCAAATACGTGTTCGGCGCCATGGGCTTCGCGGGGCTGCTGCAGATTCTGAAGACCGACAAGGGGCTGCAAATCTTCCGCGAGTACGTGGAAGGGTTTCTGGCCTTTCCGCGATCCGTGGTGCACCATTTCGATTTTGAAAAAAAAGCCATCGGCGACGTGGTGCACACGGGAGGCATCTACTGGTCGACGCCCAACCTCTCGCCGGCGCTGATCGGCATCGGCTACATCATCGGGCCGGAGCTATCGGCGGTAAATGCATCGGGCGGCGTGCTGGCGTGGTGGGTTCTCATCCCGCTGCTGCTGTTCTTCGACCCCGACCTGCCGCACCGCCTGGGCGTGGGGCAAGGCGCGGGCTGGGACGTGGTTTCGTACTCGGTCTGGTACAACGTCGTGCGGCCCATCGCGGTGGGCACCATGCTGGTGGGCGCGTGCAACACGCTGTTCTCGATGCGCGGCTCCATCGTCGAATCCATCGCGGGGGCGCTGGGCGCATCGGCCAAGGCCGCGCACGAAGGCCGGCACATCGAGCGCACCGACCGCGACATCCCATTCCAATGGCTGGCTCTCGGGACCGCGGTGCTGGTGGTGGCGGTCACCATCATCTACTACATGTTCACGGGGAGCTGGCTGGCGGCCATTATCGCCGCCGCCATTATGACGGTGGCGGGCTTCCTGCTTTCCGCCGTGGGCGGGTACCTGGTGTGGCTGGTGGGCAGCTCGAACCAGCCGCTCTCGGGGCTGACGCTTTCCGCCCTGGTGCTCTCGGCGCTGGTGATGCTGGCCATCGGCGCCAAGGGGATGAGCGGCGTGGCGGCGGTGCTGGGGGTAGCCAGCGTGGTCGCTTGCGCCTGCTCGGTATCGGGGTCGCTGATTCAGGACCTGAAGGCCGGGCACCTGCTGGGCGGCACGCCGTGGAAGATGCAGGTGGTCGAAATCGTGTCCGTGATTGTGCTCTCGCTGTTTCTGATGTTCCCGATTGTGGCGCTGCACGAGGCCAACCTCGCCACCGGCGGCATCGGCGGGCGCGCGCTTCCGGCGCCGCAGGCCGGCTTGATGGCGCAGTTGGCCAAGGGGATCGTGGGCGGGCAGATGGCGTGGGGGCTGATCGGCGTCGGCGCGGCTTTCGGGATCGCGCTGATTATGTGCGGCGCGCGTTCCCCGATGCTGGTGGCGGTGGGCATGTACCTGCCGTTCGATACGGTTTCCGCGATTTTCGTGGGCGGCATTTTGAAGTGGGTGGCGGACCGGATCGCCGCGCGGCGGGCGCCGGAGTTACGCGCGAAAATCGAAGAGAAAGGCACGCTGCTGGCATCCGGGCTGATTGCGGGTGAAGCCATCGTGGGCATTCTGCTGGCGGTGACGTTTTTGTCGGGCATCAGCTCGTTCACCAGGCTGCTGACCGGCGCCGACGAATTCAAGTTCTATCCGGCTCTGGGCGGGTGGCTGTCGCTGGCGGGATTCGCGGCGGTGGCGTGGGTGCTGGTTCGGATTCCCATGGGCCATCGAGGCGCCAAATGAACGGGAAGAGATTGCTGGCGGCGGTTTGTGCGGCCGTAGCGACCACGGTCGCCACGGCGCAAGTGCGGCCGAGGATCGCGGCTAACGATTTGAAAGCCGATGTTTCCTTTCTCGCCTCCGACGCGCTGGAGGGCCGCGGCACGCCCTCGAAGGGCCTCGATATCGCGGCCGAATACATTGCCGCCGAGTTTCGCCGCGCGGGCCTGGAACCGGCCGGCGACGACGGCTACTTCCAGACCGCGGACTTCAACTCCGTCGGCAGAAACATGGACGGAGTGGAGCTGACGCTCGAGATTGGCGGCCGGAAGATCAAGGTTGACCGGGGCTCGATGGCAGTCATGGAGCCCGGGGCGGTGAATCTGGAGAACACGCCCATGGGGGTCATGACCGATGCGTCGCAAGACATGGGAGACAAGCCGGTGCTGGTCAACTCTCCTCGCACGCGGTCCTGGGGCAACGGACACCCGCCGCTGGTTGTCCTGATGGTGCCGTCGCCTGGCGGAAGGACAAGTGGGGCGCCGGTTCTAGAGCCTGTCCCGTCGCTGAACCCGCCGGTCCTGGTGGTGTGGGATGCCGCCGTAAGCGAAGCCCTGGGCGCCGGCACGACGGACATCAAGGTTACGGCGCACATCCCGGCGCCGGTTGGGCAGCCCGTCAAGCTGCGCAACGTGATCGGCGTGCTGCGCGGCTCCGATCCGGCGCTGAAAGACACCTACCTGGTGCTCACCGCGCACTACGATCACCTGGGCGTTCGCGGCACCGGCGAGGGCGACCACATTTTCAACGGCGCCAACGACGACGCCAGCGGCACCTCGTCGGTGGTGGAGATTGCCAAGGCGCTCGCCGCGCTACCCCGGAAGCCCAAGCGCAGCATCGTGTTCCTGACGCTGTTCGGCGAGGAGTTGGGCGATCTGGGCTCGCGCTACTATTGCCAGCACCCCGTATTTCCGCTGGCGAAGACCGTCGCCGATATCAACCTGGAGCAGCTTGGCCGTACGGACGACACCGAGGGTCCGCGCCCGCTCCAGTTCAATCTGACGGGCTTCGACTACACCGACATCGCCGCGTATTTGAGCCAGGCCGGAGAGGAAACCGGCATCCGGGTGGTGAAGGACAAGAAGAACAGCGATTCGTTTTTCGCGCGCAGCGACAACGCCGCTTTTGCCAACGCCGGTGTTCCTTCGACCACGCTTTCGGTCGCTTACATCTATCCGGATTATCACCGCCCCGGCGACGAGTGGCCCAAGCTCGACTACGACAACATGGCCAAGGTGGATGGCGCGGTGGCGTTGGGTGTGTTCCGCATTGCGGACAGCGCCGAAGCTCCGCGGTGGAACCAGGACAATCCCAAGACCAGTCGCTATGTCAAGGCCCGGGAGAAGCAGTGAACCGTGGGGCAGCCAATCCTGGCTGCAGCCGGCTTTCAGCCGGCGAGCCGCCTGAAAGGCGGCTGCGGGCAAGATTGCGCACCCCACTACGCACTCAGAGCCCCGCGTTTCGCGCCAGCACTTGCGCCATGCTGGACCAATCCAGGTCGGTTTGGCCATGCGCTACGGCGGAAAGGAAGTGATCGCGAATGAGGCTGGCCAGCGGCATGGGCGCGGCACACTCGTCGGCCGTTTCGAGAGCCAGGCGCAGGTCCTTCAACCCCAGCTTCAGGGCGAATCCGGGCGGGGAGAATTGCTCGTCGGCGATCATGCGTCCGTAGCTTTCGTAGACCGGCGAAGCGAACAGGCTGTTGACGATTTCCAGGAAGACGTGAGGATCGACGCCGGCCTTTCGCAGCGTCGCGAAGGCTTCCCCAAACGCCTCGATCATGCTCGCGAGCATGAAATTCCCGCACAGCTTGACCGCGTTGGCCTGCCACGGCTCGGAGCCGGCCACGGAGGTCTGGCGCCCGATGGCGTCGAAGAGGGGACGGCAGAAGTCCACCAATTCGCCGGGACCGGCGGCCACCACGATGAGCTTCCGGCTTTCCGCCGCTTCGGGACGGCCGAAAACCGGAGCGCTCAGGTATCCCTGTTCATGCAGGGCGTGCTCCGCGGTCAACCGCCGCGCCAGCGCCGTGCCGATGGTGCTGCAAGAGACGTGTACGGCGCCCCTCAACGCGGAGGCCACGCCATCTTCGCCGAAGACCACCTGCTCGACGGCCCGGTCGTCGGCCAGCATGGTCATCACCACTTGGGATTCGCGGCAGGCATCCGCGGGTGAATCGGAGACGCGCGCGCCCTCGCCGGCCAGCGCTTCCGCCTTCTCGCGGCTGCGATTGTAGACGGCCACCCGGTGACCGGCGCGCAGCAGATTGCGCGCCATGGCCGAGCCCATCTTCCCGAGTCCGATAAAGCCAATCCGCATGGCAATCTCCCGGTTACTACTGCACCCTCTCGAACTGCATATCCTCGATGGCCCAGCGGTCGTCGCCGGTATACTGCAACACGCAGTAGTAGAGCACATGCGTCTTGACGCCGGGTTTCGGTTGCGTGTCCGCGAAACCCGCCACCCGCCAGCGGCCCACATCCCAGCGTTCGATCACGGTCTCTTCCAACGTGCTGAACTTCGCCGCGCCCAGCATGGCGGGGTTCGACGCGACAAATGTCATGGCGGCTTTGTAGGCGTCGGCGGGCCGGGTTTCACCCCAAGCCAGCCTGCTCTTGGCCACGCCCGATCCCCACAGGGCCAAGCCCAGCAACACCACCAGCACCACCCCCGCGATCATCAGGACCGTCCTGCGCAGGGCCAGCAGCCGGCCACACATGGGGCACCGGCCGGTACCTTCCGGCAGACCGAACTCGCATTCCGGACAAATGATCAATTCAGTATTGGCCAGTCCTGGTAGTATTATAACCGCGGTGAGGGCTCGCTTCGCTCGGGGGTTCGGAGGCCGGGGGCCGGCTCACGGCGCGCCCCGGGTTGCGGGGATCGTCGGTTTCCCGTCAACGAGCATAGAGGACAAGTTTGGTGTACGATAGGGGAATCACCTGGAAGTGATGGTGAGAAGATCGTGTAACAGGAGGCAAGGTCTTGAAAGACTTTTCGCGCAGGAACTTTTTCCACCTGGCGGGCGCCGGTGCGCTCATTGGGGCGGCGGGTGAATTCCGCCTGAATGCTCAGCAGCAGTATCCCGCCGCAGTGCCCGCAACGCCCATCTTTCCATACACAAACCGCGCACCAGTCAGCCTGGTGAAGGGCGATGACCGGCGCAAGAACGTGCTGGACGCGCTGCTGGCCATAGACCACGAGGTCAAGCCCGCCATGGCGCGGAAGAAGTATGTGCTGCTCAAGGTAAACAACGTCAACACCGCAAAGCAGCTCGCGGCGACGCATGTGGACGCGATCCGCGGCATCCTGGACTATGTCGCGCCCAGGTTCAAGGGGCCGGTGGTGATCGCCGAATCCAGCAGCGGCGACACTCTGGAAGGCTTCGACAACTACAAGTATGCGCAAGTCATCCCCGAGTACAAGCGCCTGAACATCAAACTGGTGGACCTGAACCGGGAGCAGAAGTACGAGGTCTTCACGATCGTGGACACCAACATCCGCCCGACCGCGGTGCGGCTGGCGAAGCAACTCCAGGATCCGGACGCCTTCATCATTTCCGCGGCCATGCTGAAGACCCACGATTCCGTCGTAGCCACCGGTTCGGTGAAGAACATGGTGATGGGATCCCCGATTCACAATCCCCCCAGCGAGAAGAGGTGGAGCGACAAGGGCTTGATGCATGCGGGCACGATCGGCAAGTTCAATCCCCATGCGATGAACTACAACCTCGCCATCGTGGCCAAACATTTGCAGCCCAGTTGGGGCGTTGCCGTGGTCGACGGCTTCGATGGCATGGAAGGGGACGGCCCGGTCCGCGGGACTCTTATATCCATGCAGGTCGCGCTCGCCTCGCCGGACTTCCTGGCGGCGGACCGTGTGGCCGTGGAGGTGATGGGGATCCCGTCGTACGCGGTCGGCTACATGCAGTACGCGGCGGAGCTGGGGGTGGGACAGTACGACCTGTCGAAGATCGATATCCGCGGCGAGAAGCCCGAGACGGTGAAGAAGACCTTCAAGCTGCACCAAAGCGCCAATGACCAGTTGCAGTGGCTCAACACGCTGATGAAGCCGGCGTAGGCAACGCAAACCGGGGGGGTGGCGGGCGGGGTGCCCTGTGTGCCCGCCTGCCCCACCGGAGATCACGGCATTTTCGATTTCAGCTTGATGGTTTCGCCATCCACGGCGAACCGGCCCGATCCACGGTGGTGGATGGTTTTCGGGTTCTTTTGCGATGGATCGACCCACGCCTCGACCACCTCGAGGACGAACAGATTGTACTTGTGGACGAGGCGTGTATCGGCCACTTTGCATTCGAGATTGGCGAAACATTCCAGTACCAGGGGCGGCGCCACGCGCCCGGCCGGCACCGGAGTCAGGTCGAATTTCTCGAATTTTTGCACGTCGCGGCCCGAGCAGTTGCCCACCGCCACGACTTTGCGCGCCAACTCCAGCGCCGGAACGCCTATCACGCACTCTTTGGTGGCCCGTAGTGCGGTGAAGCTGAAATCGGCGCTGCTGACGACACAGGCGACCAACGGCGGCTCGAACTCGACCATCATGTGCCAGGACATCGTCATGACGTTGGCGCGGCCCTTGCGGGCAGTCGTCAGCAGGACCACCGGACCCGGCTCAAGCAACTGGTAGACTTTCGAGAGAGGTAATTTCTTCATCACGGCCATTGTAGATCCTATGACCGGCGTGAGAATGGACAAGTGGCTTTGGGCCGCCCGATTCTTCAAGACGCGCACGCTCGCGCAACGGGCGTGCGAACTGGGCAGGGTCGAGTCCAACGGGCAACGAGCCAAGGCCGCGCGCGAGGTCCGGGCCGGCGACCGGCTGCAAGTGAAGAACGACAGCGGCGATTTCGAGGTGGAGGTCCTGGTGGTCGGCGAGATGCGCGGCCCGGCGGCGATGGCGCAGACGCTCTACCGCGAGACAGAGGCGAGCCGGGAGCTGCGGCTGAAGCTGGCGGAAGAGCGCAAGGCGATGCCGGATTTCGAAGCGGCGCGGGAAGGCCGGCCATCGAAACGCGATCGCCGAAGAATCGACCGGCTTCGGCGCGGAGTGTGAAGCGGATTACAATCGCAGTGTGAGACTGAGAGCCGATCTTTGACTACCATGCGAGAGAAGAGCGTCCTGATCACCGGCGCCGGCCGGGGAGTTGGAAAGCGATTGGCCATGGGTTTCGCCCAGGCGGGGGCGCGCGTGGGATTGCTGGCGCGCAGCCAGGCCGAACTGGACCTCGCCAAGATGGAGATCGAGCACGCCGGAGGCAATGCCCTGCGCCTCCGCGCCGACGTGCGCGACCTGGAGCAGATGGCGGCCGCCGTAGAGCGCATGCGGGCCGAGTTCGGCCCGCTGGACGCGCTGGTGGCCGCGGCGGGCGTGCAAGGGCCCATTGGGCCGCTGCTCTCCACCCGGCCCAAGGTATGGAATGAAACCATCGAAATCAACCTGATCGGCACGGTGAATTCATGCCGCGTGGCGCTGCCGCCGATGATCGAGAAGCGCTCCGGCAAGATCATTCTGATCGTGGGCGGCGGGTCGGGCCATGCGCGCACCAATTTCGGGGCGTACGCGGCGTCCAAGGCGGCCGTGGCGCGGTTTGCCGAGTGCCTGGCCGAGGAAGTGCGCGACCACAACGTGCAGGTGAACTCGATTTCTCCGGGCGGCGCCTACACCCACATGACCGATGAGATCCTGCATGCCGGCGAGGAGCGGGCCGGGCGCAGGGAAATCGAAGAAGCCGAGCAGGTGCGCATCACCGGCGGCGTGTCTCCCGACAAGCAGATTCAACTGGCGCTGTTCCTGGCTTCGGAGCGCTCCAACCACATCAGCGGCAAGCTGATTCACGTCAGCGACGATTGGAAGCGTCTGGAGTTGGACAACATGAATCCGGAACTGTATACGCTGCGGCGGGTGCAGAAGATCTGAGGCCGCGACCGTCTCGGGCCGGGCATGCCCGGCCCCTACACAGCGCCCTCGTAGGGGCGAGGCATGCCTCGCCTTGGCAGGCTGAAGCCACCTTTGAGTTGTCCGCAGGCGGCGTAGATGTCCAGGCCGCGCGGCTTGCGGATGAAACAAGGTAGCGAGCGGCGCACAATCCGCTGGAAACTCGAGACGCGCTCCGGGCTGGGCGCCTGGTAGGGGATCCCGGGACCCGGGTTGAACGCAATCAGGTTCACTTTGGCGTTGAGGTTCGCCAGGAGTTTCACCACGCGGCGCGCGTCGGCATCCGTGTCGTTCACGTCCTTCAGCAGCACGTATTCGAAGGACAGCTTCTCCCAGGGGCGCAACGGATACGCTTTGCAGGCCTCCAGCAACTCCTTGAGGTGGTACTTGCGCGTGATGGGCATCAATTCCCGCCGCATCTCCTCGGTGGAGGCATTCAGGGAAACGGCCAGCTTGGGACGCACCGGCTGGCGCCCCAGCTCGGCGATGCGCGGAGCGATTCCGGCGGTGGAAAGCGTGATGCGGCGCGGCGACAATCCAAAACCGGCGGGGTCCAGCAGAAGGCGCGTGGCCTTGACGACGTTCTCAAGGTTGAGGAGCGGCTCGCCTTGGCCCATGATCACAATGTTGAGCCGCGCAGCCTGTCTTTCCCGGGCCGCCACCAGCACCTGCCCGACCATCTCCCCGGCCGTCAGATTGCGCTCCAGGCCGAGCAGCGCCGTCATGCAGAACTTGCAATCCACCGGACAGCCCACCTGGCTCGAGATGCAGACGGTATCGCGCGCACCCTCGGGCATGAGGACGGCCTCGACGGTGCAGCCGTCGTCGAGACGCAGCAGGTACCGCCGCGTGCCGTCGGCGGATTCAAAGCGCCGTGCGATTTCGGGCAGCCCCATGGAATGCCGCCCGGCAAGAGCCTGGCGCAGGCCGGCCGGAAGCGTGGAGACCCGCTCCAGATCGGAGGCTTGGCCGCGGTAGATGGCCTCGTAGAGCTGTTTGGCGCGGTACACGGGCTGGCCGGGGCCGAGGGCCTCGCGCAACTCGGCAACGTCCATGCCCACAAGCGGTGGCGCCATTCAACTATCATGTTACAAGGGAAACAGGCAGTTCAATTCCACCCAACATGTCTAAATCCAAGAATCCCGTACGGGACGTCGAGGCGGCCACGCTCTCGAACGGTGTGCGAGTGATCACCGAGACCATGCCCCACGTCCGCTCGGTATCGGTGGGGGTGTGGGTAGGCGCCGGCTCGCGCCGCGAGACTCCCGAGGAGAACGGCATTTCGCACTTCATCGAGCACATGCTGTTCAAGGGCACCACGCACCGCACGGCCGAACAGATCGCGCGCTCGGTGGATTCCATCGGCGGCAACCTGGACGCGTTCACGGCCAAGGAGCTGGTGAGCTTCAACACCAAGGTGCTCGACGAGCACCTGCCGCTGGCCTTCGACGTTCTGGCGGACCTGGTGCTCCACCCGGCCTTCCGCGAAGAAGACATCGAGAAGGAAAAGGGCGTCATCCTGGAAGAAATCAAGATGGAGAACGACAGCCCCGACTATCTGGTCCACGAGATCTTCTCCGCCAACTTCTGGAAGGACCACGCGCTGGGGAAGCCGATCCTGGGCACGCGCGAGACCGTCAAGCGCTTCCGCCGCGACACGATTCGGGCTTACTACCGCTCGGTCTACGCGCCCTCCAACCTGACCGTGACGGCCGCCGGCAACCTCAAGCACGACCGCCTGGTGGCGCTGGTGCGAGAGCACTTCGAGAAGCTCGCGCCGCGCGCCGCGGCCCCATCCGACAGCGTTCCCAACACGCACGCGCGCATTTCCCTGCGCCACAAGAAGGCGCTCGAGCAGGTGCATCTGTGCCTGGGCGTGCCGTCGTACCCCATGCCGCACCAGCAGCGCTTCGCCTGTTACGTGCTCAACACGCTGCTGGGCGGCGGCATGAGCTCGCGGCTGTTCCAGAACATCAGGGAACGCCAGGGTCTGGCCTACGCCGTCTTTTCCGAGTTGTGCCCGTATCGCGACACCGGCTGCCTGTCGGTGTATGCCGGAACGTCGATCGAGTCGGCCCGCAAGGTGGTGCGCGCGGTGACCGGGGAGTTTCGCTCGCTCAGGGAGGAGGCTATCGGCGAGGAAGAACTGCGCCGGGCCAAGGACCATCTGAAAGGCTCGCTCATGCTGAGCCTGGAATCCACCGGCAGCCGCATGTCGAACCTGGCGCGCCAGGAGATGTACTTCGGCCGTTTCTTCAGCCTGGACGAACTAGTGGAGAGCATCGAAGCGGTCGACGCCAGCGACGTCCAGAATATCGCGCGGAAATTCTTCGACGCCCGACAGATCGCCCTGACGGTGCTGGGCAACCTCGATAATTTCAAGATTGGCCGGGAAGACCTGGTCTGCTGAGTAGGAGCGATCAGCCATCAGCTATCAGCCATCAGCGATCAGCTATCAGCACCCCTCACGCGCCTGCGGCGCTATGCATGGAACCACTGACTGCGCCGCGACCCGTGTTGAAAACACAGGCACTGGGCCGCAGTCAGTGGAGAGCGATCAGCTAAACTCCCGGAGCCGGCGCTGTTGTTTTAGCTGATAGCTGAAAGCTGATAGCTATCAGCCTCCCGGCCGCGAAAACACCTGCGCCTCGAAGACCGACAGGCGCGCTTGGGGGTCGCGCCAGGCGCGCGGCCCGAGCATGCTCTTGCGCGCGACCGCCTGCCAGAAACTCTCGGTGGTCCACTCATGGTTCAGGGCCACCTGCGGCAGCAGGAGCCCGGCGCGGCCGCCCAGCTTGAGGTAGGCGCCATGAACGCCCAGGCGGAACTGCTCCACCCGGCGAATGCGGCGGAAGGGCGTGAGCACGGAGACTTCGCTATCGATTGGGCCGGAGACCTCGGCGGCCGGCCGGAAGCGCGGGTCTTCGAGGGCCGCCGCCAGCGCCAGATCCGCCACTTCTTCGGCCAGCGGCTTCCGGCCCTGGCAGTTTCCCAGGCAACCGAGCAGATCTTCGCCCTGGTGCAGGCTCACGAAACAGCCGCGCCGCGCCTGTAACGCGGCCGAGCCGCCCTGCACCGGAACGGCCTGGCGCACGCCGGTCTGGCGCAATCGCCGCAGGGTCTCCGCGACGCAATCGAGCAGCGCCTCGCGGTCCGGGGCATCCAGATCGAAGGCGGTCCGGCGGAAGTACCCCAAGGCCGCGTAGCTCACCGAGTGCCGGTAATCCCCGGTGAGGTCTCCGGATGTCTGGTAATCCAGGGTCGCCTGGTAGATTTCGTCGCCCCCCAGCAGGTTCAGCACATCGAGCAGCAGAGAGATCGGTCCCGAACCGCACACGGTGGCGCCACTTTCCTCCAGCGTCTCCAGGAACAGCGAGGAATCCAGGCTGCCGGCGGCCTCGGCGCACTCAAAATCCAACTCGCGCAGGTGGAAAGCGACAGCGCTGTCGGCCGGGAACGGGACATACCCGAAACCGCGGCCATAGTGGGTGAAATCGGAGGACGCCAGGAAGACCACGCCGGGCCGCCATGCCGCCGCCAGCCGCTGGGCCGCCGCGCGCCGCTCCTCCTCGCCGATGCGGCCCACGTACACCGGAGTCACGCGCGCTTTAGGGACAGCCCTTTGCAGGAAAGGCAACTGAATCTCGAAAGAGTGGTCGCAGACCTGGTCTTCCGGGACCCGCGCGAACCCGGCGGCGAACTGGCGGTCGATGGGGACTTCGCCCAGCGGCGTCGCGATCGTCTCCACGTCCGGAATCGCGATTCCCCGCAGGCCGCCCTGGTGCGGAAACGCCAGCACCACGATTCGCTCCGGTTGCTGCCGTTCGAGCGAGCGGTAGACCGCGGAGGCGACGGTACCCGAATATTGCGGTCCGGCATGGGGCACGACGTAGCCGAGACCGTCGGGGAAAAGGAATGGGCCGGTACGCTGGCGCGACTGGTCGAACGAGGTATCCAGCAGGCTTTCCAGCGCGGCGGGCTGCTCCGGGTACCAGGCGCCGCCGAAGGGCGAAATGTGGACGGTTTGCATGGCTCAGCTTTCGGCCCACACGCCGTGGATGGACGTGCGGCAATCGGGGCACTGGCCGCCGGCCGAGATTCGGTTTCTAACCACCCGGAATCCGCGGCGCTCGATCAGCAGGCCGGCGCACCCGGGGCAGCGGGTGTTTTCGAGGCCCGCGGTCTCACCGGGCAGGTTCCCGGCGTAAACATAGCGGAGACCCTCCGCGCGCCCGATCCCCGCGGCTCGGATCAGCGTCTCCGGCGGGGTGTTGTCGGGTCCCGGCATCCGGTAGTCCCGGTGGAAGGCCGTGACGTGCCAGGGAATGTCCAGGGAGATGCCCGCCAGGAACCCGGCAATAGCCTTCAGCTCCGCATCGGAGTCGTTGAAGCCGGGAACCACGAGGGTGACGACCTCCAGCCAAAAGCCCATCTGGTGGATGCGTCCGATGGAGTCGAGAATCGGCCCGAGGCGGCCTCCCAGTTCGTGGTAGCGCCGGTCGTCGAAGCTCTTGAGATCCACTTTGTACAGGTCTACCCACGGGCGGATGTATTCGAGCACCTCCGGCGTGGCGTTGCCGTTGGATACGAAACCGGTCGCCAACCCGGCGGCCTTGGCCTCGCGGAAAACCGCCACGGCCCACTCGGCGGTGATCAGAGGCTCGTTGTAGGTGCTCACCAGGCTGGCCGCGCCGTGGCGCAGCGCCACGTCGACCAGTTCCCTTGGCTCCGCGGCCTGAAAGTCCGGGGTCGAGCGAATATCGCGCAGCGCCTGGGAAGAAACCCAGTTCTGGCAGTATCCGCAGTGGAGGTCGCAGCCGAGCATGCCGAAGCTCAGGGCGCGACTTCCCGGAAAAGCGTGGAAGAAGGGCTTCTTTTCGATGGGATCGCAGTGCACCGCGTTGACGTAACCGTATGGAGCGTGCAGCTTTCCTCCGCGATTGAAGCGGACCTTGCAGACCCCCGCGAAACCCGCCGGAATGGGGCAGCGATGGCCACAGGCGAAACACTCCACGCGGTTGCGGTCCAGGGGGCGGTAGAGAGCCGCCTCCCGGGTCTGACGGGCAAGCTGTTCGGCCAGCGTTTCCATGGACTTTCCGAAAGCGGGACCTGAAGGTATTGTAGCGCCGACCAATAGCCGGGAGCAGACCGATGAAAGACTCGCCATGGTCCAGGGGACTGGAACGGGCCGTTAGCCGGTCTTTCTCACGGCCTCATGCCTCCGCCATTCGAATGGTGTGCGAAAGCCTGGGGCCTGACGAATGTGTCCCAAGGCGCGCGCCAACCCTCGTCAAACACTGGGGGTGCCCTCTGGGCCGCACACCGCCGCGTGGACGCATCCGTCAGTCCCCGTCTTTTCACCTCTTTGCGGAAGGTCTCAGTCTCGGTGTGTGAGAAATGCCGGTTAGGAGTCCCCCAGCCAGGGCAAAAGCCGGTCTTCCCGCACCGTACCACCTCTTCCGGAGCCGTCGTACGGCGTCGTATAATTACAGATTAGGATCTGAACTTTCAATCAAGGACTAGTTGGACTTATGGACACAGAACCAGATACCCCAGCGGTGGTAGAAACCAGCGTCGAGAAGAGCCACGCGTCGGCGGCCTCGCAAGTGATTATAGCGGCTGTTATTATCGCCGTCTCGATCCTAGCGGCAGGTTGGCTGGGTACGCGTTCCCACGTCGTGCAATTCGACAAGCCCTACCAGGCTGTGCTGTTGAGCAATGGCCAGGTGTACTACGGCCGTCTCGACGGCTACGGGACGGACCACCCGGTCCTCAGGGAGGTCTACTACATTCAATCCAATGTCAACCCGCAGACGCACGAGCAGAATAACATTCTGACGAAACGCGGCAAAGAGTGGCACGGACCGGACCGGATGTACATCAACCCCAGCCAGATTCTGCTTGTGGAACCGGTCGGCACGGACTCGAAGGTGGCCGATCTGATCAAGGATCTGAAGGCTCAGAACTAATCCCCTGAGACTTCCCTTGGGGCGCCCGGGCCGCCCACCCCACACGCCACGCTACAGTTACGCGACCATCAGGCGCGATTCACCGGCATATCTCACACTCCACGATACGGCATGGCGCGGGCACTCGCGCCTGCCGTCTCGAGACCCATCTCGACACTCTTTCGCGGTCATGACAAAGATGCCGTGAAAGAATCCGGCTACGCAGGCGGAACCGCCTGCGCCACCACAACAAGTCCTGCATTTTCAGAGGTCGGGTGGGCGGTTCCGCCTGCCTCGCCCGCTTGCGGGCGTCTTTTTCACACCTCCCAAAGTGCCGTGGCGGAAGCGTCGGCGCGAGTGCCCGGGCCCAGGGGCACCCCGGCAGGCGGGACTGGCCGCGCCAAGTCATCACACACCCACAGCCATGAGAAAGGCCGATTACATTCCGAGCCGGACACGCAGCCCCGCGGGCTGCCGCATGGGCTGGCCCGGAGGCAAGGCGGGTTCTCACGGCCGCGGAGCAGCGAAACAAAAACGGGGCGCGGCAGGCACCAGTGCCCGCCGCGCCCCGTCCAGCAATCGGAAGGTTCCGCCCCGGGAGCGGATCTACTTCGGTGTCTCGGTGGTCAGGCCGCCGCCGGAGGTCTTGGCTTTCTCCGCGGCCTTGCGCTTCTTGGTGGCTAGCGCCTTGTCAATCCAAGTGTTGGCAACCTTGATCTGGTCGGCGTACTCGTCCTTGTTGTCGGTGAGGTCCGCACGCTCGCGAATCAAGAGGTTCTCGTACGCCATGGCATCGTCGTAATCGGGGTTGATCTGAAGCGCCTTGTCGAGCGCCTTCAAACCGCCGTCGATCACCTGCGAGTACTGGCCCTTGAGCTCTTCCCGGACCTTCTTGTCCTTGATCGGACCGGGATCTTCCTGCCTCATGCCCAGATTCGCACGGGCCGTTCCATAGGCCGGATACCACTTCGACCAGGCGACAAAACCGAGACTGTAGTACGCGTCCGCGTCGGCGGGGTCGATGGCGACCAGTTTCTCATACCACTGCTGGGCCTCGTCCCACTTCTTCTGGTTGAGGTAGAGCGATGCCACCGAGGCGACGGCCACGTTGTTCTTGGGGTCCTGTTCCAAGACCTTCATGAACTGGTCGTAGGCAGCCTTGGCCATCTGCTCGTTCTCGGGGGACATGGCACCGGGGATGTACTGCTGCATGTACGCCGTGGCCAGGTACAGACGCGCCGTGGAAAAAGTCGGGTCGAGTTCGACGGCGGTCTTGAAGCGCTCCACGGCTTCGGGATATTGGGCGTTCTTGAAAGCCTGCACGCCCTGGTTGAGCTGATCGCGCGATTTCAACTGGTTGCAACCCACGCTCAGGGCCGCCAACGCGGCCACGCCCAGAATCAACGCCATTTTGCGCATGTTATTGTCCGGCCTCCACCTTCGCGGTCATCAGACCGACTTTGTCGATGCCGGCGCCGTGCGCGGTATCGATCGCCTTAGCCACCCAACTGAATTCGATGCTCGGATCGCCCTTCACGAAGACCACGCGTTCGGCGCGCGTCTTGAAGATCTCTTCCAGACGGGAACCCAGGTGGCTTTCGTCGGTCGCCTCGGCGTTGATCATCATCTTGTGGTCGCCGTCGATCGAAATGACAACCGTTCGCTGATCCGAAGCTGTCTCCTTCTGACCGGGCGGTGGCGGCTGAGGCACGAGGGCCTCGAGCCCCTTCGGCGTCAGCGGTGTAATCACCATGAAGATGATGATCAGCACCAGCAACACGTCGATCATCGGCGTCATGTTGATGTCGGATTTCGGACCGCCACCGGCTCCACCAACTGCCATTGACATAAGATTGCTCCTTTATTGACTCTTGTTTACTGCGCAGCCCCGGGGGTCGGCCTGGTCGTGTCCAGTATCTGCTCAGTGAGCAGACCCAATTGGTCCACACCCGCGGCACGCAGGTTGTCCACCACCTCAACCACGCGCTCATAGCGCGCCCGCGAATCGGCCCTCACGAACACGGTCTTGTCCAACCGGTTGATGAGCAGGTCTTTGACCTTGGGAGGCAAGTCCGCGGCAGCCATCTGGGTGGTGCTCAGGTAGGTCTTCCCGTCGCGCGTCACGGCGATGACGATCGCATCGCTCTTATCCGCCGCTTGCATGGGAATGGGGTTCTTGGTCTTCACCAGGTCGACGCTGACGCCCTTCGACAACATCGGCGTGATGACCATGAAAATGATGAGCATCACGAGCATCACGTCGACCATGGGGGTCACGTTGATGTCGGACACCGGCGGCGCCGCGCCGTGCTTCATGATAACTGATGCAGCTTTTTGTATCGCCATCGTCTCTCTCCCTGGAGTTCGGCAGGAGGCGGGGAGCCCCGGATCGGAACTCCCCCAAAATCAACTCGCCGGACTCCTAGCTACAGGCCGGGCGACCCGGAGGGTCCCCTGCGGCCCTTACATCGTCGTGCTACTTGCGTACGCCACGCTGCGAACGCTTCAGGAAGTAGTCGATCAGTTCCGAGCTGGAGTTCCCCATTTCCACGTCGAAAGCTTCAATCTTTCCCGTGAAGTAGTTGAACGCCCAGACGGCCGGAAGGGCCACGAACAGACCGAAAGCGGTGGTCACGAGGGCTTCGGAAATACCGCCGGCCACAGCGCCCAATCCGGTCGACTTCTCGGTGGAAATACCGGTGAAGGCGTTGATGATGCCGACAACCGTTCCGAACAGACCCACGAAGGGGGCGGTGGAACCGATGGTCGCGAGACCGCTGACGCCGCGCTTCAGCTCGGCGTGCACGATAGCCTCGGAGCGCTCCAAAGCGCGCTTGGAAGCCTCGATCTCTTCACCCGGGATCTCGTTGCTAAGCTGGTGTGCCTGGAATTCCTGGAGGCCCGCCACCACGACTTTGGCCAAATGGCTCTTCTTGAAACGGTCTCCAATCTTAACCGCCTCGTCGAGCTTGCCTTCGCGGAGCGCGCCGGCCACCGCCGGAGCAAACAACCGCGACTGTTTGCGCGCCGCGCTGTACGCCATGAACCGATCGATCATGACGCCGATGGAATAGGCCGACATGATGAACAGAAGGAAGACCACGCATTTGGCCAACCCACCCATCTGATTCCACAGGGAACGGACGTCCCAACCTACGGTGCCGCCCTGCAGCAAATAAAGCGACCATTCTTGCACTTGCAAAAACATTGTTTTCTCTCTCTCCTGCGAGTTGATTTCGAATTCTAGCCGGCCCGGGGTACCCTATCTGGGTCCGGACCTGTTACTGACTCAACGTGAAATTCACGTCGATCTGAGTTACGACCTCCACCGGCTCTCCGTTGAGGAGGGTCGGTTGGTACACCCACTGTTTCACCGCTTCCAGAGCGGACGGGATCAGCAGCGGGTGGCCGCTGATGACCTCAAGATGCTGGATGGTGCCATCCCTGGCGATAATGGCGCTGAGCTTCACCACGCCCTGAATGCGCGCCTGCTTGGCCAGCGGCGGATAAACCGGCCGCGGCTGGCGAACCAGCTTGGCCTGCTGCACATTGCCGCCGACCCGGATGCGTTGCGGGGTAGCTTCCTTCTTGGGGGGCGGAGGCGGAGGCAGAACCGCCGACGGAACCGAACCAATGATGCCACCGAGAACGCCACCGGGGGTTCCACCGGCCACGCCGCCGGCTATACCACCCGCTACGCCACCGACGCCCGAGGAAGGAGGCGGAAGCTCTTCTTCCCTGATCTCCGCGATCTGTTTCGGGATGCTCTTGGGGGCCATCAGCCGGCCGGCGTCGAACTGGCGGGGGATGACCTTGACCTTAATGACGGGGGCGGCCGCCGCGGGAGGAGGCGGCGGAGGCGGCGGCGGCGGCGGCGCCACCAGGAAACTGGTCAACTGAGTCTTGGGAAGCACATTGAAATAGATCATCGGGAGGATCACACAAATGATCAGGAAGATGATCTGGCCGATTAACGAAACCAGGACCGTCCAGGTCTTGTTCGTTCTTCCCACGCCATCTACGAACGTCTGCTCAAACATAACGCTTCCTTTCCCTTGTCGCCGCCGCGTGCACTCTCGGGCAACCCCCCGAGGTCCGCCGCGGCGGCCCTTACTGCTGGGCCGGTCATGCCCGGCCTCTACTTAACCGCCCGTGTAGGGCTCTTCCGGATCGTTTCCGATCGCGGCGCCGTGGCCAGCGCAGGACTGGGCCTCCGCTTGCGCCGATCCGTGTAATTATGCCAGAACAACACGATCGGACTGGCGACGAAAACCGAAGAATACGTGCCGACGATAATTCCGCAAACCAGCGCGAACGAAAATCCGTGCAGCACGGGACCGCCCCAGATGAACAGCGCGATGACCGTCAGGAAAGTCAGGCCCGAAGTCATTATGGTACGGCTGAGCGTCTGGTTCACGGCGCGATTCATGACCTTTTCCAGCGAGTCGCGCCGCGACATCTTGAGGTTCTCCCGGATGCGGTCGAAAATCACGATGGTATCGTTCATCGAGTAGCCCACCAGAGTCAATAGGGCCGCGATGACGGTCATGGAGATCTCTTTGTTGAAGATGGAGAACAGCCCGATGGTGATGAGGGTGTCGTGGAAACACGCGATCACGGCGCCCAGGCCGTAGATCCACTCGAACCGGAACCAGATGTACGCCAACATCCCGGCGAGCGCGTATAGCGTGGCCAGCACGGCCTTGTTCCTCAACTCCGCGCCCACTTTCGGTCCCACCATCTCCACTTTCAAAATGTGAAACGGCGCCAGATAACACTCCTGCTGAAGAGTGTTCATAATACCAGCATTTATGCCCGCAACGGAGGACAATTGAGAAAAATTTGCAACCAATCCGGAACGCGGCGGAGTATCGCGGAAATCGAACATGTCTTTGGCCAGTTTCTGCAACTGGACCTCGCTCAGGGCCACGCCGGCGCGAGCCAGGGGTTCCCTCAAACGGTCGACCACCGCCTGCTGACTGGCGTTGTTGAAGTCGAGTTTCCCGGCGGACTGCCCCCACGTCGCATTCAGGACATCCTGCATGTCCTGGCGATTGACATTCAACTGGCCCTCTTCCTGCGCTTCGGTGCCGATCTCGACCTCGTTTTCCGCGCCGCTGCCCGTAAAATTCTGAACGCTCACCTCGCCCTTGATCTTCTGCGAGTTCGCCATAGCGGAGCGGATCTGGTCCAGGGGCGGCGAATAGGCGAACTTGACAGTCATCAGGACGCCTTGTTTGAAATCGATGCCGTACTTGAGCCCGTGCCGAAGGGCGATACTCCCAAACCCCGCCACCGTCAGCACCAGCGAAGCGATGATGAAGGGCCACTTCTTGCCCAAAAAATCGAAGTCAGTGTTTTTGAATAATTCCATCGACACATGCCGTGCTGGTGCGCTTAATTAACTTTGACACCAGCCCTTTACCGTTTGTTCCCACAGTCGGGATAATCCCTGTAATCCATTGCCGCTCAAATACTTAGTTCTTCCATCCGGCGGCGTCCGGACAACTCGTAATCGAAAATCGTCTTGGAGACGAAAACCGCCGTGAACACGTTGGCTATTAGTCCTATGACCAGGGTCACCGCGAATCCGCGGACCGGCCCTTCCCCGAACAGGAACAGGAAAGCGCACGAAACCACGGTGGTGACGTGGGTATCGACAATGGTCCACCACGCTTTGGCGAAACCCGTATCCACGGCCGCCAGGACAGCCTTGCCCGACCGCAACTCCTCGCGGATACGCTCGAAAATCAGTACGTTCGAATCGACCGCCATACCGATGGTCAGGATGACCCCGGCGATTCCCGGCAGCGTCAGCACGGCGTGGAAATAGGAAAGCGCCGCCATGAGCACCACCGTGTTCAGCACCAACGCCAGAACCGCGTTCACGCCGCTCCGCTTATAGTAAACCAGCATGACGACGATTACGGCCAGCAGCCCGACAATACCCGCCACCAGGCCTTCGTGGATGGAATCGGCGCCGAGAGAAGGCCCGATGGACCGCTCTTCCAGGTACTGAACGCCCGCGGGAAGAGACCCCGACCTCAGGTAGCGCGACAGGTCCACGGCCTCCTCTTCGCTGCTCAGACCTTCAATGCGGCCGGCATCTTCGATTCGGGATTCGATTACCGCCACGCTCACAATACTGTTGTCCAATACCACGGCAAGCTTGTTGCCGATATTGGCTTCGGTGAAACGGCCGAAGCGCTTGCCGCCGTCCGGCGACAACGTGAAGTTGGTTTCCCACTTCCGCATGTCGCCCTGGCTGGGCCGCGCGTTGCGCATTTCACGGCCGGTGATCACGGGGGTCTTGCCCACCAGGTACCACTGCTCGCCTTCCTGGGCGCCACGCGGCTTGGACCTGGCCATCTTGGTGTTGAGCGGCAACACGCCGCCATGCTGCGAGAGGGCCGCTTCGCGGCTGGCGAAAGGCCCGTCCTTGACTTCGGTGATTTCCAGGACGGCCGCGGTCCCAATCAATTCCTTGACGCGCGCCGGATCGTCCACGCCCGGCAACTGTACCAGTACCTGGTACTGGTCGCCCGCCCGCCCGTACTGTTGTACCGACGGCTCCGTCAGCCCGAGCTGATTGATGCGGTTGCCGATGGTCTGGATGGTCCGTTCCACGGTATCGCGCTTGAGTGCCACCAGCTCGGAAGGTTTGAGCCGCATCGAATAGTCGCTGGAGTTCTGGGCCGTCAGCACGTAGGTGGGGTACTTGTCGCCGATCATGCTGCGGAACGAGCTGGTCTGGGTGGCCGGCACGCCCTTGATATAGATCTCGACGTTGTCCGCCTCCTCGACCTTCTGTGGATCGTTGCGATCCATGCTGGCCCAGGTGACGCTCTGCTTCCGGAGATCCTCTTTAAGCCGCTCCATGGTCTGGTCGGCATCCGCTTTGACCGCGTCCTGCACCTGGACTTGGAGCACCAGGTGGCTGCCGCCCTTGAGGTCCAGCCCAAGCTGGATGTTGTTCTTCACGTTCCGCACCAGATCGGCCACCGACTTGGGGAAACCGATAATGCCGAACACGCAAGCCAGAATCGTGAGAACAATTACCACGGTTCGCGCTCTTAGATTCGTCTTCATGGGAGTTTAACGCCTGTTTCTAGAATTACCGCTACTTCTTGCCTTCCCCTGAAATCATGCTCGAGACCGAACTGCGCGCCACCTGGATCTTGACGTTATCCGGCTTCACGCGCAGCACCAGGGTATCATCCTCGATGGCGACGATGGTCCCGATGATGCCTCCGCTGGTCGCCACGGTGTTGCCGTTTTCGAGGCCCGCCAACATCTTCTGCGTCTGTTTGCGCTGGCGCTGCATGGGCAGGAACAGCAGGAAATAGAAAATGCCAAAGATTAGAAGGATGGGCAAGAATCCCAGTAGGGAATTGGGCGACGCCGACTGCAAGTACAGGTTTAGGAACACGTTTTAACCAAATTTGGGGATCACCCGGCTTCCGGCGAGGCCGAGCGCGCACACCTCAAGTATTCAGCGAACGACAACGATATTATAGCGTGCCTGATCTCGCCCATGATGTCAAGGTACCGGCGAATGTTGTGCCGTGTCGCCAGCGCCGCGTATAGGATCTCTCCCGAAAGGAACAAGTGGCGCAGGTACGCCCGGGAGTATCGGGTACAAGTATAGCAATTGCAGCGCTCGTCGAGGGGCCGGCCGTCGTCCTTGTAGCGCGCGTGCTTGATGATCACCCGGCCCTCGGAAGTGAACAGGCAGCCGTTGCGCGCGTTCCGCGAGGGCAGCACGCAATCCATCATGTCCACGCCGCGGGCCACGTACTCGGCGAGTTCGGCGGGCATTCCAACGCCCATGGCGTAGCGCGGCCGGGAGCGCGGCAGAATGTCTTCGGTGGCCTCGACCATCTCGAGGCTCAGCGGGCGCGGCTCTCCCACCGAGAGGCCGCCGATGGCGTAACCGTCGCTCCCCAGTTCGACCAGCGCGGCGGCGCATTCCCTCCGCAGGTCCGGGAACATGGACCCCTGCACGATGGGGAACAGCGCGTGCCGGGTGGGACTTTCGGCGATGCGCCGCCGGTAATGCGCGTCCGCCTGCCGCGCCCACCGGACGGTGCGCTGCATGCTCTCGCGCGCATACTCGCGGCTGACCGGGTACTCCGGGCATTCGTCGAGCGCCATCAGGATATCGCTGCCGTAAGCCAGTTGCACATCCACCGTGGATTCCGGAGTAAACGTGTGCAGATCGCCGTTCAGATGCGACCGGAATACCACGCCGTCATCGGTGATTTTCCGCATCCCGCTCAGGCTGAAGACCTGGAAGCCGCCCGAATCCGTGAGGATGGCGTTGGGCCACGACATGAAGCGGTGCAGCCCACCCAACCGGCGGATGGTCTCATGCCCCGGGCGCAGATACAGATGGTAGGTGTTGGCCAACAGGATCTTCACGCCGAGATCGTCGGCGAGGTCGCGCTGGCTGAGCCCTTTAACGGTGGCCTGGGTCCCCACCGGCATGAAGACCGGGGTCTCGATGGTGCCGTGCGGGGTGTGGAGGAGGCCGGCGCGAGCGCGCGTGTAGGGGCACTCGGCGACGACTTCGAAGGAGATCTGGGGCAAGTCCGATTGTAAACGACCGCTGGTAGGGGCCGGCGAATTCGATGGCTGGCGTCACTGCCCGTGAGAAATCAGCTTCAATCCCGGTACGCCCAGGTAGTCGCCGCGGTTGTGCGTCACAAGGGGCACGTCGTGCCGCAGCGCAGTGGCGGCGATCCAGGCGTCGGCACACTCGATCCGGCACCCGCGCGCCTGGGCGGCCACGGTCACCTCGGCCCACATGGTGCAAAGCCTGCGGCTGTACGGCAGCAGCACGAATCGTTCGAGATACAGCCGCAGCCATTCGCGGCGCGCCGGCCCCCACTTGAATTGGATGGCCCATCGATCCAGTTCCGCCACCGTCATGAACGATATCAGGAGGGTGCAACCGGCGAGGTCCGGTTCGTAGCGGGCGCCGATCGAATGGTTTTTGAAAATGAACGATGCGACGTCGGTATCGACGACCACGCGGGTCATGCGGCGGGACCTGCCCTCCTGTGACCGCGCCACTCACGGAGTGCAGCGAGAAAATCCTCGATGGACTCCTCTTCCTGCCAGGAGTCGCCGTGCAGGACGGACAGGTCGGTGATCGGACCCTTTCCCTGTTGGGCGATTATCTCGTCCAGAGACGGGTCGGCGTCGAAGTTATAGCGAGGATCGTTGGCTCCGTCCATCTTCGGCCTCCGCCCTTCGAGTATACCAGTCTGGTGGATTATTGAAGGTTGAATACCATGAGCGATAACCCCGTTCTCATGACGCAGGCGCAGTACGCGCGTCAGCGGAACAAGATTCCCAATTACATCGGCATCCTCTTCGAGGCCGGCATCCTCGTCATGCGCGGCTTGCTGTGGCCGTGGCCTGCGTCCCCACCCAGGGTGCCGTGCGGCGTGTGGAGGATCCCGGCGCGGGCGCGCGTGTGGGGGCACTCGGCGTCTAGCTCGAAGGAGATCCGGGACATGCAGCTACAGGGGCCGGGGGCCGGGGGCCGGGGGCCGG
>Ga0182021_10001187_pt1 | contig 29553 bp, 20 predicted proteins | sample 612E3MmetaG_FD_120493 | JGI IMG/M metagenome (GOLD analysis project Ga0182021, IMG submission 120493) | Permafrost microbial communities from Stordalen Mire, Sweden - 612E3M metaG (Illumina Assembly) | ecosystem: Environmental > Terrestrial > Soil > Wetlands > Permafrost | place: Sweden... | reverse complement strand
TCTTCCTTCTCCTCGGGCGGCTTGATGAGGAAGTTGACGAAGCGACTGTCAGCGTTGAAGAGATCCAACGAGAGCGACTTGGGGTCGGGCGGAACGGAGAAGATCATCAGAAGGAACAGCAGCAGGCCGATGCCCGTTCCGACAGTGTAGGCTTGTTCGCTCCAGCGCCAGACCAAGAAGGGAACCGGGAAGGTGCGCGGCTTGGGCGTGGCGCTCACCAGGAAGCTGGTCTCGCCACAGTCGATCTTCGCGCGGCCCCGGTCGCCCAGGGAGAAGCTGGCACCGCGCTGCTGCACGAACTGCGGAAGCGGAACCACCTGGTTATCCAGCAACACCTCACCGGTCATCGCCGGCGTGACGTTGACGAGGAAGTCAGCGCCCGTGGTGGATACCAAGGAGAAAGACTGACCGCCGATGAAATCGGTTCCCAGGGGCGCATCCGCGCCCGCGTCCGCGCCAACTACGAAGTTGGGGTTGGTCCGTCCTCGGCGCTTGAGCCCCATGTAGCACAGGGAAAGTCCCACGCCGATCCCGCCGAACACGAGGAAGTCCATGGCCGGCGACTGGGCCTTCCACTGGAAACTCTTTGACTCGCCGCCGTCATTTACGAACTTGTCGTAGCGGCTCTTCTCGGCACCCAGGTTCAAGATGGTGGCGAAAAACGCCACCAAGCCCACCGCGATCAAAGCGCCGCCCGCGAGCAGCAACGTCTTCGATTGCCCTTCTGTGCTCCGCCCGGTGGGGTCAGACAGATGGCGGGTCTGGATCACAACGCCCCGGTACAGGGCCTGGACCTCGATGGCGTGGCTGCCATCGTGAACTTCCACCTCGGCCCCAGCGTGGCTCGCAAAACCGCCCATGCCAGGTCCGGTCTGGGCATATCCCTGGGGCGCCACCATGGCCTGAGGCGCGGGTTGAGAATACTGTGCGGGCGCTCCGTAGCCGACGAGCGTGGGGGCTTGGGCCGGGGGCCGGGCCGGGGCGGAATACTGGGCAGGCGCGACCGGGGCAGGGGCCACCGGGGCAGCGGGCATCACCGGCGCGGGCGTGGGCGCCTCCGCGCCTTCCGCCAGCAACGTGATAGCCACGCGAACATCGCCGAACTGAACCTGATCCCCGCTCTTGAGGCTGGCCTTGGCGATGCGCTCACCGTTGACCAACGTCCCCCGGGTCGAACCCAGGTCGATGAGCTGAACCTCGTCGGGCCCATTCACTTCGAGCACCGCGTGCATGCGCGACACGGACTCGTCGTCGAGGCGCAGATGGGAGGAGGCCAGCTTGCCGATCTTGATGACCGGCTCCGTCAGCACCTCTTCTCGTACGACTTGATCCCCCCTAAAGATCTGGAACTTGACGGGGACTGCAGCATTGGCCATTTGGGTTTCCTCCGGTTACGGCAGGCGATGACCTTCGGCGGCCACGCCTATGCTCTCGAACCCTGCCGCAGGGTCTTGCGACCCCGAACGGCTAGATGTCTTCGAGCGACTTGAGCATTTCGGGAATGAAGTCTTTGCGAATCTCGATGAGGCTGGAGTGTTTGGCTTTGTTGATGGCGTTCACCAACTCGCCATCAGGCCGCTGCAGGTCGCCCTCGACGTTGTCGTCCTCGAAATCGTAGACGGTCTTGGACTTGAACTGCTCGGCCCCACCTTCTTGAGCCAGAACCGTACCCAGTCCCCCGATGGTGAGAACTGCAATCATTGCTATGAGTCGCATCGGTCCACTTCCTTCCTTCGGTTGCCCGGGGAGACAAGCACGGAAAGCTCGCCCCCTACTGACAACCAGAATCGAATTCGGTTCCCACAATTATGGACCGAGTTCGATCGATGCCGCCAGGCGTTACTCCCACTTCTTCTTTTCGGGCGCCTTCGGCGCGGGTTTCTTGTTCCCGGAATTGTCCGGCGCAGCACCTGGCGCGGCCTCAGGCGCGGCTCCCGTAGGCGGGGGTTCGACCGCAGGGGTCTTGGTCCGTGCCGCGGCCTTGTCCGCCGCGGCCTTCTCTGCTGCTGCGGCTTTGTCCGCCGCGGCCTTCTCTGCCGCTGCGGCCTTGTCCGCCGCGGCCTTCTCTGCCGCTGCGGCCTTGTCTGCCTTGGCCTTCTCTGCTGCCGCGGCCTTGTCTGCCACGGCCTTCTCTGCGTCAGCGGCCTTCTTGATCTTCTCCTCCTCCTTCTGCTTCTTGTCCTCCTCCTCCTTCTTCTTCATCTCCTCTTGCTGGCGCTTCTCCTCCGCCTCCATCTTCTTCATGTCCTCTTCCATCTTCTTCTGCTGCGCCTCTGCCTTGCGCTGCATCTCCTCGGCCTCTTTCATCATCTTGGCCGCTTCTTCCAGCGCCGCGAACACTTCGTCGATGTCTTTGATGCGCTTCTCCGCATCCTTGCGCGCCTTGGGCGAGGGTGCCCGCGTCAAGAAGTCCCGATAGTAGGCCTGGGCCTTCTGCAGCATGGGCTTGTCGCTGCCGGCCTTGTACTCCTGGTACAGCAGGCCAAGGTTGAAATACGAATCCGGGCGCTGCGGATCGAGATTCCGAGCCTCGTTGTACTTCTGCTCCGCTTCGTCGAACTTCTTGTTGCCGCGCAAGGCGACCCCCAGCCCTATGATCGCCTCGTAGTTGCGTGGCTTGGCCTTGAGCACGGCCCTGAGGTTCTCTTCCGCGATGTCGTAGTTGCGGAACTTGAGCGAGACCGCGGCGAGATTGAGCCGCGCCTCGAAAAGGGCCGGATCGTTTTCCACCGCGGAGGTGAAGTTTTTGATCGCGTCCGTGTAGTTCTTCTTGGCCAGGTAGATCATGCCCATCGTGTTGTAGACCACGGCCAGAGCCCTCTTCATCTCGGCCGTGTAGCCAGTTCCCTCTATGGGAGTCTCCTGGGCCGTCTTGTCAGCCTCTTTCTCCTGCGCCTCCTCTTTCTTTGCCTTGCCCTTCTTGGCCTTCTTGCCCGATTCCTCGCCGGCGGCCCCCTCCTCCTCGAACTTGCCGGTAGCGATTTCCTGCGCCCGCTTGATCGCCTGGGCACCAACCAGTTTGGCCGCTTCGGGCAGATCCAAATCGTAGTAGATGAAGCAGAGGCCCGCGTACGCCTGCAGGCTGTTCCCGTCCAGCGCGAGAACGCGCCGCAGTTCCTTCACGGCCCCGTCGTTGAGCGCCTTCTTGTCGGAGCCGCTCGAAAGGCGGGCCCGGTCTCGGTAGATCTGGGCCATGTTGATGCGGGCTGCGATAGAGCCGGTCAAGGGATCGGCCTGAATCGAGCGCTTGAAGAGCGCCTCTGCGTTGGACTTGTTTCCGCCCTGCCAGGCCACGTAGCCCAAGTTCGCAAGGGCCGGCGCAAACGGCTTGGGGCCGCCTGCCAGCTTCTCCCAGATGCGAACCGCCTCGTCTTTCTTGCCACACTCGAGATCCACCGCGGCCTCGTTGCTGCGCGCCTCGAGCAGCACGGGCACCTGGTCGGCTACCCTCCTGAATGAAGAGGCCACTGACGAACAATCTGGACCAGGCACCGACCCTGCCTTCTTGGCCTTCAGGTACTCGGCGACGGCCTTCTCGTAGGAGGCCTTCTGGTCCTCGGTGATCTGTCGCTCGGTCGGCTTGCGCGTGATGAGCGGAACCTCCCCGGGAGCAGCGGCTGGGGGGGCTGCTGCAGCTGTCCCAGCGGCTGGCTTCTTGCCGGGCGTCCACTCTTCCTCGTCAGGCAGTCCGCCTGTTTCTGGACTCTTGGGCGCTCCGGCCGTCGCGCAGCCGAACGACAGGGCAAGCAAGGCTCCGAGCCCGACCAGGGTTCGGGACGAGCACACTCCGAGATTTCGATGCGTCATCATCGCTGGCTCCTACTCCTTGGAAGTGACCTGGAGATCGTCGGGCAGTTCCGCAACGACACCACCGGGTGTGATCGGCGTCGAGACATAGCCCGGCTCGGGCTTCATTTCGGCCGCCAGGGGGTACTCGGCGGGCTTCATCTGGTTGAGCTCCACCTCGCACATGCTCGACCATTCGTTGTACCAGGACTCCTTGGTAGCGGCCTTCAGACACAAGTCATAGCCGACGATCGCCTTCGACTCGATAGGCTCCGCCTTGTCCACCAGGGCGTCGCAGAAGATCTCGCGTGGCCGGTTGCCCCACTCATCCTGCTCCTTGAGGTCCTTGGGGATCTCCGCCGTGTAGAGCTGGTTGACGAAATCTGCATAGACCTGCCCGATGCGTGCCGAGGCCGCGATCGTCCAGTGCGCTACGTGGTGGTCGAGCACGAAGTCATACAGGCCCTTCTTGTCTGTGGTCGGACCGGTCAACCTCTCGGCCAGGGAGGTCTTCTCGGTCATGTAGGCGAGGAACTTCTTGCTCGACTCCTCGTATTTCTTCTTCTTGGCCGCGGCGACCTTCGGCTTGTCCCATTGGGTAGGCTGCTGGAAGTCGAGGCCCGCCGGGAACTTCACCCGGAGGAACTGCTCGTAGAGCTGTTCAGCCTGGTAGAAGGACGCGCCAGCCGCAGCAAAGCGGGCAAACACCTCGCGCGTCGCACGCTCACCCGGACTTGCGCCGGGGATCTTCTTCGTCGCCTCGCCGTGGCTCCACAGCTTGAGGACCTCCTTGAAGTGCTCCTGGCCGTCCTTGGCGTACTTGGAGTTGCGCTCATACACCGTGATCTTTGAGCTGGTGGGCGGACCACACTGCGTACGCAGCTTCTCCTTCAGCTTCTTCTTCTTGTCTTTGATCTTGGAATTGATCTCGGCAAAGACCTTCTGCCGGCCCGTGGCGCTCACGCGATCGACCTTGATGCAGGCGCCGTTGACGCCCTCCTGCGGACAGGAACGCTTCCACGCGATCTCGCCCAGCTTGTAGTGGGCGAGAATCTGCTTGTCCACGCCGCCTTTGGCGCCCCATTTCTTCAAGTACTCGGTCAGGTGCTTGACCAGCTCGTCGGTCTTGCTCTGCTTCTCGTACACCTCGCTCATCTGGAAGACGACGTTGGCCGCGTCCTGCGAGTCTTTGGTTCCGTAGTATTTGACGAAGGCGTTCATGTCATCGACCGCCTTTTCAAACTCACCCAACCCGATGCGGAAGGTATAGGCATTGCCGAGAGCGGTTCTCGACTGCTTCTCGCCCGGGAACTTGGTGGCGAACGCCTCGTACTGCCGGGCCGCCTCGCTGTAGTAGGCGAGTTGGTGATAGCCGCTGGCAATCTGGAATAGTGCCCGCTGCGCCAGCGGATCCTTCGGGTGCTTTTCGATCAACTCCTGCCGGGCCCTGATAGCCTGGCCGACCAGACGGGCGTTCTGGAAACAAAGGCCGGCATTGTAGAGGCGCTCGGCGTGCCTGGGGTGATCAGGAATGGTTTCCGCGGCGGCCACGTACGAGATGCCGCATTCCTTGTAGTTCTTTTCCTTCTCGTACTGCTTGGCTTCCACCACCAGGCTGTCGGTCTTGAGGCCGATCATCTGCTTCTTGAACTCCTGGTCCTGCATCAGGACGGGATTGCCCAGGAACTTCTCCACCGTGGCGAGCAGATCTTTGTACTTGCCCATGATGTTGAGACAGTCGAGCAACAGGTTGGCCGAGTAGATGGCCAACTCGTCCTTCACATGCTTGTCGACGATGTCCCGGAACAGCTTCACCGCATCTTCGAAGTGGTTGTAGTCGTAGAAAATCCTCGCCTTGCGGTACTTGATCTTCACCAACTCCGGCGCATCGGGCACGTACTTGATGTAGGTGTCGAAGGCCGCGATCATCTTCTGCTGGCCAGGCGGGATCTGACGTGGCTTCATGTCCTTCTTGTCTTTGTCCGGCATGGCCCCCGAGTCGTCGATGTTGAGTGCGTTCTTCCACCCCAGCACCGCCGCGTAGGCCGCCTCTTTCACGTACTTGCCCTTGGGATCCAGCTGGACGACCTTGGTATAGGTTTCGGCAGCCTCGGCCCACTGCTCGGTCACCCATAGGATCTCACCGAAGAAGAAGGTCATCTCCGGGGTGTCCTTCTCATTATTGAAGTGATCCAGGTACTCCTTGTATATGAGGCGCGTGAGCTGATACGTGTCCGCGTTCTTGGTCCGCTGTGCTTCCTTGTGCCAGATGAGGGCAAGTTCCTTCGTGGTGTCATGGTAGTTGTTCTTGCACTCGGTCATCACGTCCTTCTTGACGCCTTCCATCTTCTGGACGTGCTCGAAGACCGTGCCAAGGCGCTTCACCTCCTGCACCTGATCCCGCTTGGTACCCGCGGAAAGCGTGTTGCGCAGGATCTTGAATTGCCACTCACACAGACGCGGTGACTTCTCGTTGAGCGAGATGATCTTGCGGTAGATCTTGGACGACTCGGGAAACATGCCCTGTTCCCAGTACAGCTCAGCCAGTGCTTCCAGCATCTTGGGGGCATAGTCGCCGCCCATGCGCTGGAAGAACTCCCAGGCCTTTTCCGGGGAGGCGCCCGGGGTACGCGCATAGGCCTTGACCAAGTCCTTCTTGGCCTCCTTTTCCAGGGGTCCGCTCTGGCTCTTGGGGATCTTGCCCCCCTGACAAAGCTCGATCACATGGACGAAGATTCCCAGCGCCGACTTGAAGTTGCCCAGGTTGATCTCCGCCCAACCCTTCTTGTACACGGCGAATCCGTAGACCGATGACTTGGGAAACTGCTCCACCTTCTCGTAAAACTTGAGTGCGTTCTCCATCTCGCCCTTGGCAAAGAAGTACTCGGCAAAGGACAGGTAGGCGTTGGGAACGTACTTCGACTGCGGATAGTCCTTGATGAGACGGTGGAAGAACTCCCGAGCCTTGTCGTCCTTCTTGATCATCTGCAGCAGGTAAGCGAGGCGGAACAACACCTCGTCCATGCGCTCGTACTTCGAGCTCTTCGACGCCTCGACGTAGTCCTTGACCGCCTCATTGGCCCATTTCTCGGCCGCCTTCTCGCTGTCCTGCTGGTCTTTCTTCAGCTTCGCCGCGAGAGCGGTGTTCTTCTTCTGCTCGGCCTGGAATATCTTCTCATCGAAGCTACGCGCCTGGAGGCTGTTGAAGCGCTGCTTTTCTGCATAGAGCTCGCCCAGCCTGAAATAGAAGTCGGCCTTCTGGGGGTCGTCATTGGGCGTAATCTTGATGAGCCGGTTGAGTTGGGAGATCTGTCGGTCGGTGATCTGTTGAATCTTCGCCTGCTGCTGCCCGACGAACTGTTCCACCGTCAGAACCGGCCCGGTCTGTTTCTGCTCCTTGGGGGGCTCCTTTGGTTTGGTCAGCTCGGTCTGGGCGGTGCCCTGGACCTCCAACTCTTTCTTCTTGTACTTTCCCTCAGCGAAGACCGCCCCCGAGCCTGCCACCATGCTGATGAGGACGATGCCGAGCGAGGCATACCGTATGGAACGTCGATGATCCGTCATGTTCATTTCCCTTGCTTGGCTGATCTGGGTCCGGGTCAGGGTTTCTCGGCCGGCGGTGCCGATTCCGGCGCGGGTGTTTCGGCCGGCGGCGTTTCGCCACCCTCTGGCACGGGAGCTTCCTCTCCTACACTGGTCGGTGCCCCTTCGGGTCCCGCACTTCCGTGCACGCACTTGTTGAGAAGCTTGTAGCGATAGTAGCCGAGTTCATCACGCCAGTACTCCCCCAGGAACGGCCAGAACTCGTGTTCGTCGTCGATGCGGACGTTGCTGATGTCCTTGGCACGGGATGCACCGCCGGTCATCGTCTCAGTCTTCACATCCTCTTCCAACTGGCCCTTCTGGCCCTGGAGGATTTCATATTCGATCTTGATCACACGGGTGATGAGCTGGCGGAACTCATTCACCAGGCGCTCGACGCGCTTGCGAGCGATCTCGCCGGTTTCGTTCACCGCCAGGGCCCGGGTCACGCCGATTTCGGAATAGATGTTGGTGGCCACCGCGGTGCTCTTCCACGCGGCATCAGCCTTCTCGTGCTGGACAAGCTCACGGTCGAGCTCACGGATGGCGTCGAAGCGGCGGACCAGGCTGCGGTCAGACATAACCGCTCGCGCAGCCCGTTCGACCGCCGGCGGCAAGCCCGACCTGCCGGTGCGAATCTTGACCGCCAAATCGTAGAACTGGTCGTTGGCGGTGCGGCTGGCCAGTGCCTTGGCCAGGCCTTCCGCCACCAGGGGAACCCAGTCGTTGAACTCCTGGATGGCGCCAAGGGCCCGGTCGAAAAGGCAGTTGTAAAAGTAGATGGTCGCCTTGACCGTCAGGGCCTCCGCCACCGACTCAGGCTTGATGAAGTACTCGAAGAACGGGGCGCGCAGGGTGTGGATGTCGCCGAGGGCTTTTGAATATCCCTTCTGCTTGAGCATGAAGTTGGCCCACGACGCTTCAAACAGACTGTTCGGCCAGTCATAGGACTCGGGTGAGACTCGGTCGAAGTACTTGGTCGCCATCTCGAACTGGCCGGTCGAATAGAAGACCCGAGCCAGCGACAGATTGGCCAGATCCTTGAAGGGCTTGACCCTGGGATCCTGACTCTCCTCCGCGCCTCGCAGAACCGCCTTGAAGGCCTCGACCGCGGGCTTGGCGGAATACTCACGCACATAGGTCGCACCTTCGAACAGCTTGGCCTGCGGGTAGAAGGCGCTCCCGGCCGGAACCAGATTGAAAAGCGACACGGCTTCCTGGAACTTGCCTTTGTTGTAGTTGTACTTTCCAAGCAGGAAGTACAGCTCGTCGCGCACCGCCTCGAGCTGGGGGGCTTCCAGTTCCTGCCGGTTGTACTTGCCGATCTTCTCCAGAACGACGGCGACATCCACCGGCTGATGAGTGAGCGAGGCCAACCACTGCAAGGTTTCGTTGTAGTGGGGATGGGCCGGGCCTTTTTGGACGATGCGATCGAAGTAGCTCAGCGCCGCCGAAAAGAACTTCAGCTTGAACAGCGTCTTGCCCATCATGAACTCGGCCCGCATCTTCGCACCCGCGTCCGCATCGCCCTCGATGGCCTTGTTGAACTCGATGGACGCCATGTAGTAGTCGCCGCGCTGGTAGAACTTCTCGGCTCGATCGAGCCCGGGGAAGCCCCCGGCCGCTGCCTCAGACGAGGTGTCACCGGCGGACTTGGGTTTGGACGAAGACTCGCCACTGGGCGTGGCGCCGGTCGGCTTGCTCTTGCGCCGCCGTTGCGCCCAGGCATCGGACGTCACCGCCAGGGTGAGGGCAAAGAGCACGAACACTGCGTAACCCTTTTCACGGCTCATGAATGGACCTCGCGTCGGTGACGCCCGCCTCGGAAAACTTCGGCGGGCAATTGGTGGAAGAAGCTAGTCGAGTGTTTGCTGTCGCCTACCCGGCCACACAACCGTAAGCTAGTGTTTGAGTGTATTCAGGGCTTCTGCTGGCGAACCGTGGCGAACGTATCGAGAACCCTACCGTCGGTGTTAGGCCTAGAAACCGGGCCATCCTAGGCACGCCGATCTGAGGTGTCAAGCGAGAACATCCCACCTCGGACTGCGCTCAACTACGCGAATCTGCGGAACAAAATGTCGCTCTGCGAGGCTGCGATTCCCTGTTGACAGGCGCCGTTGCGAGGCTAAGATGGCGCATCCTTGGTCACTCACCGGTCCTCGGCTTTGGCCGGACCGGACAGAAGGAGTTCTTTGATGAGCCCGAAACTGCGTGCCCCGTCTCGCCGCCTGCGGCCCGCCCTTCTTCGCGCCTCTCTGCTTGGCGCGGCTCTCCTCGCCCTCGCCGCCTTTGGCAGCATGGCCTGCGAGGACAACGGGATTGGCCGGCCTTGTGATGTGTTGGCCGATGCCGGCCAGACCCAGGCCGTCTACAACAACCAGGCTCTTGAGTGCCCGAGCCGCATTTGCCTGAAACCCGTTCGGGCGGAGTCGCTAACACAAGACATCGATACTGGCCCCTACTGCTCGGCGACCTGTTCAAAGGATAGTGATTGCGACGGACAAAAACGGGATAGCCATGACCCCCTCGACAAGCGCTGCACCAAAGGCTACGCCTGCGGCGTGGCCTTCGTGGTCGGCCCGCTCTGCTGCAAGAAGCTCTGCCTTTGCAAGGACTTCCTCGGAGATTCTCTGCAGACTCCTCAGACCTGCGAACCCAGTCTGAACAACGGCGGCACGGCCTGCGCGGAGTCGCTGTAGCGAACGGCAGGGGCGGGTGCCCACCGTGTCTGGGTCACCTTCCGCGGGACGCGCAGCGGTTGGCTCTCGCGCAGAGGATTTAGCTACTTCCCTGCTAGAGGCCCGTGGCTATCGCATCATCGAACGAAACTGGCGCCGTCCCGAGGGCGAGTTGGACTTGGTGGCAGATGATCGAGGCATCCTCGTCTTCGTTGAAGTTCGTTCGCGCACGGGCGAGGAACGCGGCCACCCTCTTGAGACGGTGAATGCCCGCAAGCGAGCCCGCGTCGTGCGCGCCGCTCGCCTTTACTTGGAAGCCGCCCAGCCCACCGCGACCGCTTTTCGTTTCGACGTCGTGGGGGTCACCTTCGCTGCTGACGGAGGTCAGCCCGCCATCACGCACCTGGAAGACGCGTTTCGCGTGGCCTAGGTGAGGGGCTACGCGCCGGACGCGTCGCTATCGGTGGCGGGAACGGGCTCTTCGGGAGCCATTCGACCGGTCTCGTCCTGCTCCACGATGCTGCGTTCGCCTTTGATACGCGCTGCGCGGCCTTGCAGATCCCGAAGGTAATTGAGCCGCGCGCGGCGTACCCGCCCGCGCTGCACAATCTCGATCTTCTCGATGCGGCTTGTGTGCAGAGGAAAGATACGCTCGACGCCCACGCCATACGAGATCTTGCGTACGGTGAACGATGCGCAAGCCGAACCCGAGCGCCGGTCGATGCACACGCCCTCGAACACCTGAACCCGCTCCTTGTCGCCTTCTTTGATCAGGGTATGCACCCTGACGCTGTCACCCGGTCGGAAATCCGGAATGTTGTCCCGCCGGTAGGAATTTTCGATCGCTCGTATCAGGGGGTGCGTGCTCATTGGTCCGCTCGATGCAGGGGCGTATTTACTACGCGGAAGGAGGCCCGCAGTCAACATCTAGATGGGAACCCTGAAAGGGTTCCCATCCCCTCCCGCGCTCTGGCTCCGGCGGGCAAAGCCCTCCTTCGCCAACGCGATCACGGGAATCCTCAAAGGGTTCGCTGCGCCCTTCGGCCCCCCACCCGCCACCTCCTCTCCGCTCGCTTCGCTCGGCCTCATATGCGGCGGGCAAAGCCCGCCGGCTCCCCACGCGACTAGGACTCATCCAGTTCCGCGAGCATGGCCCTTTCTTCTTCGGTCAAAGGGTGCCGATCGATCAGATCTGGACGGTGCGACATGGTGCGTCGCAATGCTTCTCGCCGACGCCAACGCGCCACCTCGGCATGGTTCCCAGAAAGCAGCACCTCTGGGACGCCGAGCCCTCGGAACAGCGGAGGCCGCGTCCACTGGGAAAACTCCAGCCGGCCGGCGGCGAACGACTCCTCCACGACCGACTCCCCACACCCCAGTACTCCTGGCACCAGGCGTGCAGTGGCCTCGATGATCACGGCGGCCGCCACCTCACCGCCCGCCAGCACATAATCCCCGATGCTCACCGATTCGTCGGCGTAGAGCTGGGCGATCCGCTCGTCCACGCCCTCATAACGACCGCAGATCAGCATAATGCGCCCGCGGGCCGCCAAGTCTGCGGCGCACCGCTGATCGAACAGCCGCCCGGAAGGTGAGAGCAAAAGCCGATGGGCTCGCCCGCGCCGATTCTCCGCATCATCGATGGCCGCCGCCACGGGGTCCGGGCGTAGCACCATGCCGGGGCCACCACCGTAGGGCGAATCGTCGACCTGACGATGGCGTCCGGGCGCGAAGTCCCGCGGGTTGGTCGTTGCGACGGCGATCAGGCCGCTGGCCACGGCCTTTCCCAGCAGGCTGGCCTGTAGAAAAGGGGCGAAGACCTCGGGAAACAGAGTGACGATCTCGATCGCCAGCCGGGGCGTCGTCTTGGAGACGACGTGGTTCGCGTCAGGCCGATCGTCACTCATGAGGGTTGACCACCGCGCGCTTGCCCAAAGTGTCGATCGACACAATGAACTCGGGCATGGCAGGAAGCAAACGTTCGCCCATCTCCTTGTGGTCAATCACCATAACGTCGTGGGCCCCGTTCCAGAAAACGCCACGCACAACGCCGAGGCTGCGCCCCTGGCTATCCTCGACCAGGCAGCCGAGCAGATCTTCCACATAGAATTCGCCCTCGCCCAGCGGCGGAAGAGCCGCCCTGGGCAGCGACAACTGCCGCCCGGTCAGAGACGCCGCTCCCTTTCGCGTCGAGACGCCCTCAAGCCTGAGCAGAAATCCGTCCACAATCCGCCGAACCGCTGTGACCGTGGCCGGGGTTTCAGACCCCGGCAACCCCCCAATTGTCACCGGCAGCGGCAGTGCGACGGCGTCCATTGACCAGCCTCTCGCGTGAAAAGGGCGAAGACTGATCTCGCCGGTAGTGCCGTGCGGTCGCCCCAGGATTCCAAAGGGCAGACCCTCGGAAGGTACGCCGTGAAGAGCAGAGCCCAGCGGAGGACCCCCGCGCTACTCGAGGATCTCCAAGATCGCACGCCGCTTCATCTTGGCTGACGCCGCAGAAAGGACGGTGCGAAGGGCCTTGGCGGTACGACCTTGGCGGCCGATGACCCTCCCCAGATCTGACTCTGCCACCTTCAACTCGAACACCGTGGCATCCGGCTCTTCGATCTCCTCAACCGCCACCTCATCGGGGTGCTCCACCAGCGCGCGCGCAAGATAGAGCACCAACTCGCGCAGCGGAGGCGCTTTCTCGGAACCTCCTGAGGAGGGGGACTCGGCGCCCTCTGTCACGGGAGCACTACTCGGTTGGCGCCGCTACGGCTGCGCGCCGGACCTTCTGAATGAGCTGGCCGACGGTCTCGCTGGGAACAGCCCCGGCAGCCAACCAGTGTTCGACACGGGCCATGTCGAACTTGACCTCGGGCGGGCTGCGCCGCGGGTCGTAGATTCCAACCTGCTCGATCAGGCGTCCATCTCGGGGACTCCGGCGATCCGAGGCCACAACGCGATAGTGGGGGGACTTCTTTCCTCCGCCGCGGGTGAGTCGTAGGGTGACGGCCATATTGTTTGGATCCTCGTGGGCTCGAACTGAGCCGAGGGGGTGAGAGTGATTATAACGCATGCGATTGTCAAGGCGAAGCTGGTTCTTTTCGCTGCGGAGTTATTTCAGCCTGTACGCGTTAGAGACCGCTACTCACAGTGACAGCCGGCTGAGCCTGTGGGATTTTCCTCTTGTTTCATGCTAGCACGCCCCCCAAGTCTCCTCCTGGTAGTCTTGTTCGCAGCTCACTTCTTGCAGTCGAGCGGCCTTGCTTTCGCCAGCCCGCGTGAACGCCGTGCTGTCGTCTTCTACACCGCACAAACCCAAGGCGCGCTTGAACCTTGTGGCTGCACCAGCGATCCCCTGGGCGACATCGCGCGGGTGACCGCCCTCGTCCGCAGTGCCAAACCGGCTGGCGCAGCCCTTCTGGTTGACGCCGGCAATCTGACCTACCCCGCAGGCGAGATTCCATCGCGCAAGCAGGAGGCCGCCGACCTGGTAGCGAGCTTCTTGGCTCAAGAGATGACCCGCCTGCCCTTTGGTGGTTCGGCCCTCGGGGCAACCGACCTTGTACGCGGAGTCGCCAAGATTCAGCCTAGACGCCTGGCCGCCAACCTCGACAGCCTTCCTTTCGTGGAGCCGTCGCGTGTCAGGCTGGTGGGAGGCATCACATTCGGCGTCTTCGGCCTGGTCGATCCAGCCCTCGCGCGTGAGAAAGGACTACAAGCGGAGGATCCGGTCAGCGCAGCTCGGGCTGAGGGCGACCGGTTGCGCGCGGCTGGCGCCGAGATCGTGATCGCGCTGGCGCCGCTCGAGCGCCGGCAGGCGCGCGCAGTGGCGCGTGAGGCGGCGGTTGACTTCGTCGTGCTGGGCGACGAACTGGGCCAGGGATCTCCGCGCGCTGAGAGGGTCGGCGGTGCCTTCCTTCTGGTCCCAGGCTCGGAGATGCAGCGGCTGGGCAGACTCGAGATCGTTCTTCGTGAGGCGCGGCCCGCTGGAGAATCACTCCGCGATGCCGGTGGACCGGCGGCGAATCGCTTGCGCGCCGAGGAGATCGATCGCCAGGCTCGCCAGCTGGATGCCGATCTGGCGCGCTGGGAAAGCGACGCCACCAGTGATGCCGCTTTCGTGGCCGCAAAGCGCGAGGAGCGCGACAATCTACGCGCCGAGGCTGCGCAGCTGGCCAGCACGACCTGGGCAGCGCCGGCCCAGGGCTCGTATTTCGTCAACCAGCTCTTGCCCATCCGACGCAGCCTGGCCCGCGATCCAGCATTGGCCGCCAGCATGCGGAAGCTCGACAGGGCGGTGGGCGCCGCCAACCTACGGATGGCAGAACCACCGCCGCCTGCCGAGCCAGGCCGGGCGCATTTCTCGGGTGATGTTTCTTGTGTACGCTGCCACAAGGCGGCGGCCCGTTTCTGCAAGCGCACGGCCCACGCCCACGCATGGAAGACCCTGCAGGCCGTCGGCAAGACAGGTCACGGCGACTGTGTCAGTTGCCACGTCACGGGCTACGGCGAGATGGGCGGATCGAGTCTGGGGTTCAGCAGGGGCCTGGAAAACGTGCAATGTGAGGCTTGCCATGGCCCCGGCTCGATCCACGTGGAGAAGCGCGGGCTGGAGAAGCCTCTGGCCCTGAGCACGCGCACACCCGAGGCGGTGTGTGCGCACTGCCACAACGAAAAGCACTCGGACACCTTCCAGTACGAGGCCTATCTCCGCGACATCATCGGCCCCAGCCACGGCGAGGACGCGCGCGACAACCTGGGCGCGGGACCGACCGCCAGGGATCTGCGTCGAGCCGCCGAGAAGCGCGCGCGAGTCTCGGCGGAACGGCAGAGATAGCCCTGCCGAGGCGCGAGGAGGGAGAATACTCGATGTATTTGACCGACGAGCAACGAAGGGACGCGACGCAAATCCGCGATTTCGCTCGGTCCGGCAACCGTTCGGTGCTCTAGCCCTCGCGCTTCCTCGGCAAAGAGCCGGCGAGAATCCGGTCGAGCAGGTCACTCTCGATATTGCCGCCGCTGATCAGGACCACCACGCGACGGCCTTGCACCGGGAGTTTGTCTTCCAGCAGGCCCGCCAGCGCGACCGCAGCCGAGGCCTCGCACACGATGCCGAGGGTGCGGTATGCGTACACGATGGCTTGCCGCATCCCCACCTCGCTCACCAGAGCGACCTCGGGGAAATAGTCTTTGGCCATGGCAAAGGTGCGCTCGCTGACCGCGCCTTCCAGGCCCTCGGCCAGAGTGGGGCCGCCCTCGTACTGGGTGAAGGCCCGACCCTCCTCCAGCGAACGCTTCATCGCGCAGTTGGCTTCGGGCGAGACGCCCAGCACGCGAATTCCGCGCGGGACCATTTCCACCCCCAAGCCAGCAGCAAGGCCGCCGCCGCCCACCGGGGTCACTACCGTGTCCACGTCAGGAAGCTGGGCCAAGATCTCGCGCGCCAGCACGCCGCCGTTGCCCGCAATAATCCAGTCGTCATCGAAAGCCGAGGCAAAGCTGAGCGAGGGGTCTGCCGCCGCGCGCTTGCGGGCCTCCGCTTCGGCCTCGTCATAGGACCCACCCACGACTTCCAACGCCGCGCCCAGTGCCACGATGCCGTCGCGCTTGTTTTGGGGCGTCTGCGCAGAGACCAGTATCTGGGCCTCGACACCGAAGCTGCGGGAGGCCAGTGCCACACCCAGACCGTGGTTGCCGGCCGAGGCCGCAATGACCCGCTTCTTCCCTGCCTGGCTCATCCCGGCAACGAACGCCGCAGCCCCCCGCAACTTGAACGAGCCGGTTCGCTGCAGGGACTCGAGCTTGAGCCAAACATCCGCGCCCGTGCGGCGGCCCAGCGTGGGCACCGGGATGAGCGGTGTCACGCGCACCAGTCTACGCACCCGTTCGGCGATGGTGCCGCCGGTGACCTCGGTCCAGATGTCTGGGTCGAACAGGCGCATGGGGTCGCCCCACGCTACCAGCGCAGCCCGCAAAACGCCATGTGTCTGCGTGCGTTCCTCCAGCGAGGGCGGTACACCTAATTGGATGTTCGATATCGACATTGCACAGCTGGTGCGCTCGGGCCAGGTGGAAGAGAGCCGGGCCGACCGGGTGATCTGGCTGTGGGACGAGATCCGCCGCCTCAAGCATGAAAAGAACGCATTCGTGCCTGCCCACAACTACCAAGTGCCCGAGGTGCAGGCTGTCGCGGATACGGTTGGTGATTCCTTTGAGTTGGCGGTGCGCGCCCGTGATGTGAAGTCACGCCTGGTGGTTTTCTGCGGCGTCCGCTTCATGGCCGAGGGGTGCGCCACCCTGGCCCCGGATGTGCCAGTCTACTTGCCCAACCAGCAGGCGCTCTGCTCACTGGCGGAAATGGATGTAGATGATCTCGAGGAGCGGCAGGAGTTCTTGCGCTCGCTCGGGCGTAGCTTCGCCACCATGACCTACGTGAACACCTACGCCAGCGTGAAGGCTCTGTCCGACGTGTGTTGCACCAGTTCCAACGCGGTCAGGATCGCCGAGCGGCTGGGCGTACCGGACCTGCTCTTCGTGCCCGACCAGAATCTCGCTTATCAGGTGGCACTCAAAACCCGGCGCATGTACCTACCCCCGCCGGAGCCGCACCAGTTCCATCCGCGCGAGTACCTTGCGCGCATCGAACCCCTGCTCCGGGATGGTGAGCGGGCGGGCCTGGTCGGCAATGTCTTCTCCTGGGAAGGCGCCTGTCACGTTCACCAGCAGATGACCCTGGCCGATATCGCCCAGATCCGTCAGGAAGATCCGGGAGCCGTTGTCATCGTGCACGGCGAAGTGAAACCCGAGTTGCAGCAAGCCGCCGACGAGGTGATGTCGACCTCGCAGATGGCCAAGTACGTCGAGAGCCATCCCGAGAAGAAGCGCCTGGCCATCCTCACCGAGTGCGGCCTGGTGGTGCGGCTGGAGTTGGAACACCCTGACCGGCAGTTCTACAAGCCCTGCCGGCTGTGCGAGCACATGAAGGCCATCAGCCTGGAGAGTGTGTACGAAACCCTGCGTGACGAACCCGCCCAGTGTCTGGTCACGGTTCCCGAGGGCGTGCGCCAGCGAGCTGCGGCCGCGATGTTGCGCATGATCGAACTCGGTGCCTGAACCCCGCTACGGGAATACCAGCACGTTGCGCGGGCCGTAGCTGGCTACCAGATCGTCGATGTGGCGCCTGACCAGATCTCGCCGGGCTACTACCGCCCGAATCTCGCCCGGGGTCAGGATCTGGTACTCATCCTGGCCCGCCTGGGCCAGGACTTGCTCTATCGCAGGAACGGTGACCCGGTCGAGGGCCTGATAAAGCTGGCGCGAGAATCGCTGTGTCCGGCGCAAAATCGCGCGCGTGTGCTCGTTGCCCTCAGGCTCGATGAAGAAAGACATGGTGTTGTCCATGAAGAGCAAGCGTGAGCCGTCGGCCGATGTCTTCATGTTCCCGCCGGTGTAGCGGTCGGGGTTGGAGGTCAGAAAGTCGAAGACCACGAGCTGTGAAAGCTGGGCCGCCAGCGCGCGCTTGTCGACCGGAATGGGCTGCCCTTGCGTCAGCCACTGCATGCTCTGCTGGATGCCCTCGGGCGTGTCCAAGTCCGAGTCCTTGATCCCAGGTACCCAGTACATGACCACGCCCGCTGTCTTGCCCATCGGATTGAAAACGGTTTCGGCCCGAATGCGCGGCAAGGCGGTCTGGCTGTCGGGATACAGGTGCGACAAGATCTCTTCGCGGCTCACCATGCGAGGCGCCGCTGGCGGCACCGCGTTCAGGCCCAGCAACCGGTTGAGCCGGTAGGCCGCCACTTCCTTGCGCGGGATGGTCTGCAGGTTGGTCTGCGCCGGCTTGAAGGCTGCGTGCGAGCCATCGGCGAGATCGACCCGGAACGACAGCGTCGAGCCCCCTTTGTTGAGCTTCATCCCCAGGATGGGCTGCGTGCGCACGCGCTCCAGCAGCATCTCGTCGGACATGCCAAGGAAGGTGCCGGCCGGCTCTTCGAAAATGGCTGGGTTGGGGGGGTTCGACAGCTCGCTGCGTGGCAGAAGCGAGAACGGGCCCTCGGGACCCGCTCCCCCATGGCGGTACGGCTGCTCCACCTTCGCGCGTCCGCGCTCGCCAAAGAAGCGCACCGAGGCTCGGGTAGCCCAAACCGCACCGGCGAGAGCACTCGCCAGCACCAGGGCTTCAGCCGCCAAATATCGCCCGAGGCGCACCAGATAATTCTAGGGCCTGACGCGCGCAAGCACAAACAAGGTGCAGTCTAGTTGTCTAGTGCCTGCTGGATCGCGGCGTCGATCTCTGTCCTGCGCCGCTGCCCGACCATGACTCTGCGGATGACTCCATCGCGGCCGATGATGACCAGGTGGGGCAAGGAGACAACCCGGTACAGGCCGCCGACCTCTTGGTCATCGAGGAGATTCGGGTAGGGCGCAGGGTACTGGCGCAGCAAGGCCTGGACCTCGGCCTTGTCAGCCATGGAGCCCTCCGAGCTGATGGCCAATATCTCCACGCCCTGCGACTGTCGGGCGCCGTAGATGTCGTGGAGCGTGGGTGCAAGCGCGATGCACGGCGGACACCAGCGAGCCCAGAAATCGAGCAGGACAACCTTGCCCCGCAGATCGGCAAGCGCCACGTGGCCCGGATTTCCGTCGATGCGCGGAAGCACGAAAGCGGGCGCGCGAACCCCACGGCCGACCGGCGCAACGGTGTCGCGGTTGTGGCTGATCCAGACGATGTTCATGGTGAGCGCGCCGGCCAGAACGCCGCCCAGTATCGTGGCTGCCACGCGAACCCGTCTGGGCGGCGCTGCCCGCTCGGACGCCGGTGCAGCTGGCTCGCCCGCACCTCGCGCTCCGGGCTGACGGCTCCGCGCCAGCCGAACCCCCAGGACGAAGACCAGGAACGCCCAGGCCAGCGCGACGACCGGCATGGTCGGGCCCAGCACGCGCGCAGCACCGGGGAGCAGCGAGCTGGCTAACTCGGCCAGGCCCGAGAGCAACAGATAGGGGATGCTGCACGCTGCGCCCAGTTCGACATCCACTGTCGGATCGCGGCGGCCCCGGCCAGCCAGGAGGGTGATGGCAACTCCCGCCGGCAACGCGACCAGCACGGCGGGCCGCAGGTCCTGGCCCAGGATGCCCAGGAGTTGCGCCAGCGTGCCGGCAAGAGAAGCCTCGCGCACCATGAGTGCCGCACGCACCACAGCGGGGAGACGAAAACACAGCACGCCGATCAGCAAGATAGCCAAGGCATCGCCCACCCCACCGCGCTCCCGCCCTTGAATGTCGTGCAAGGCGCGTCCGGGCGAGACCACGAGAGTACCCACGCGGACCAGGAGTGCTGGCCCCAAGTTGCTTCGACGTTGGGTCATCAACGCACTCTGGGCTGCGCTATTGGCGCCCATGCTCCCGTTGCTGGAGCAGCTTCTTGGCCGCTGTCGCGAGTGCGCCCGGAATGTTGCGCGAACGCGAGATGTTGCGCAGGTCATCCTGGTGCAAGTAGGCCAAGAAACGCAGCGACGAACCGAGTGGGCATTTGGGGTTGCTCACCAGGGCCATCTTCACGGGATAGTCCTTGCTGCACTCTCGGCTGTTCGCGATATAGCGAATCACGTCGTCGCAGACGTTGGTACTGCCCGCGATCTGCCTGATCTCCATGTCCGTGATCTGGGGCGAACGAATCACGGTCATGGCCACCAGCTTGTTGCTGTCGCGGACCAGCATCTTGCGACAGTAGGCATTCCCGATGGTCGCCAGCCGGATCTTCTCGAAGACCCTGAGCTGGTCGAACTTGATGAACGACATGCCAACCGCTTTGTCCTTCTCTTCGGGCGCCAACTCCTCGTCGAACATCTCGTCGGCCGGCCCGGGCTCCTCATCGGTGACTGGAGCCGCCTCGGCCGCAGTCAGCGCGGCCTGGAAGCGGCCATCGGTGACAGCTCCATCCATGGCTTCGGGGTCCTGGCGAATCGCGTTCACGATCTCGTCAAAAGCAGGAATGCCCTCCACGCGCACGCCGTTGCGCGCACACAATTCCACCGCCCGGTTGACCGACGACATGCGCGCCTGCTTGTTGAAAAACAGCGCCTCCACGATGGCCGGGCAGCGCAACAGCCGCACCTCGTTCTGGAAGATGACCTCAAGCAAGCTCTCGCCCAGACGGCTGGCCAGCATGACAAAGGTCTGGTCCGCGGTAGCCGGGTTGTAGAGGATCCTCTCCAGGGCGGCCGCGCGGCCGTTGGGCAGCCGGGTGGCAAAAAGGTGCAGCAAGGGTGCAGGCAAGGCCTCGCCCAGAGGCGGGCCGATGACGTTGTCAGGGAAGCTGGCCGGCGCAGCCTCTGCCGCCGCCCGGACCGCCGGCTCTGCGTCGAACGACAGCTGGTAGATGGCCACCAGCAACTCAACTGGCCGCACAGCCGCCATGCCCCGTACCGCCAGCAGTTTGGCCGGGGTCGCGCCGCCGACCAAGCTGGCCACAGCTGGCGACAGGCTCGCCGCCGGCAATGGCTGGAGCTGGAAGGATCCGCCTTCGCTAGACATGGTTGCGCTCGAAGAGGATACGCAATCCTCGTAGGGTGAGAAGCTCGTCACACTCTTCGATGGTCGACGACTCCCGGGCCACCAGGGCGGCCAGTCCGCCCGTGGCGGCCACCTTCGGCGCGTAATTCATCTCCGCTCGGATCCGGTTGACCAGGGCGTCGACCATCCCCGCATAGCCAAAGACCAGGCCGGCCTGGATGCTGGCCACCGTGTTGGTGCCCACCACATGTTTGGGCCTGGCGATCTCCACCCGCGGAAGGCGCGCGGTGGAACGATAGAGCGCGTCGGCCGACACGATCAGCCCGGGAGCAATGACGCCACCGGCGTACTCGCCGCGCGCCGTGATCACGTCGAAGGTGGTGGCGGTGCCGAAGTCGACTACGATGGCCCCCTGCGGCCAACGCGCATAGGCAGCCACTGCGTTGACGATGCGATCCGCGCCCAGATCGCGCGGATTCTCGTACAGGACGGCCATGCCAGTCTTCATCCCCGGCCCAACCACCAAGGCCGCAAGGCCGAAGTAGCGCGAAAAGAGCCGTTCCACGGGTGCCGTGGCAGGAGGGACAACCGACGATATAATGGCTCCCGTGACCTGCCGCATTGTCAGATCCTGCAGCTCAAGCAGCCCCGACAGGGTCGCTGCGTACTCGTCCGCCGTACGTTCGACTCGCGTTTCCATGCGCCAGTCGAAACGGAGGGCTTCGCCCTCGAACAGGCCGAAGGCCGTATGCGTGTTTCCAATATCAACCGCTAGCAGCATGGGGGCTGGATGATTGTATCCGCATCCGCGCTCCGGTGCATGCTCGAGCGACCCCTGTGGGACGCGCCATCTCCAGCCAGACGGGGAACCACTTGAGACGAAAAAGACCATCGGTCGAGATCTCGGGGCTGGTTGCCGGCGGCGGTTCGCGTTGGCGGCCGCATTTCCCTTCGGGAATCACCCTGCTGGCTCTGGTGGCCGGCCTGCTCTTTGCGGGGTGCTGGCTGGTCGATGCCTACTGGCTCGGTGAGCGGAGCGGCCCTGCTCTGCGCCTGGGCCCGCTGCGCCTCCTGCTCGACCTCGATGCGGGCACCCTGCAGAACGAGCTCGGTGCCCTCGCCCAGATCATCGTGGCGGTACTCGGTATCGCCATCACGGTGGTTTCCATCGTGGTTCAACTGGCGGCCACCCGCTACACGCCCCGGATCGCGGACATGTTCTTCCGCGACAAGACCAACCTGGCCATCATGGGCTTTTTCGTTGTGGCCTGTCTCAACGCCGTCTGGGTCACGCTAGCGGTAGGCAGCAACTATGTCCCGCGCGCCACCATCGTGATGACCCTGCTGATGACCAGCGCCAGCCTCCTGCTGCTCATCCCCTACTTTGCCTATGTGTTCGACTTCCTCGACCCGGGCAAGGTGATCGTGCGCATCGGCCAGCACATGCTCGATGCGGCTCTGGGCCGGCGCGTGGGCCGCAAGGCCGCGCACGACCTGGCCGCGCGCCAGGCCATCAGCATTGCGGCCATGGAGCATCTCTCCGACGTGGCCGTCAACGCCGTGGCTCAGAAGGACAAGATCATCGCCTCCTACGCCACAGCCGCCCTGCGCGAGGCCGTGGTTCGCTACCAGCCGTACAAGTCGAGCCTGCCGGCCGAGTGGTTTGCCGTGGGCGCCCGCATCCGCAGCAATCCCGACTTCATTGCCATGGAGCCGGAGTCCCTGCGCGAGTTGGAGCGCCAGCGACTCTGGTTCGAATGGAAGGTCTTGCGCCACTTGCGCAGCGTCTTTGCCGAGTCGCTCAACCATCTTCCCGAGATGGCCCACGTGGTGGCCATCGAGACCCGCTACGTGGGTGAGGCGGCCCTGCAGCGCGACGACCACGCCGTGGTCGCGGTAGTGGTGAAGTACTTCAACACCTACCTGCGCGGGGCGCTCAACGGCCACGATGTCCGGGCCTGCTACAACATCCTCAACCAGTACCGCCTGCTGGTCGAGCTTCTGCTCCGGCAAGGCTGGTCTGATCCGGTGCTGGAAATTGCGCGCCACTTCGCATACTACGGCCAGGTCGCGCGCGGCGCGGGAATGGGATTCGTCACCGAGACTTCGGCCCATGATCTGGGCACACTGTGCGAGCGCGCCTTCGAGCTTGCTTCCCCAGCGCATGACGCCATGCTGGGGATCTTCCTCGAAGTCGACAAGGAAGCCGAGAGCAAGACTGACGAGACGGCCTTGCGAGGCGTGCGCAAGGCGCAGGTCAAGCTGGCCACCTACTATCTGGTCCACGGGGCCGATGGCTACGCGCAGCGCATCTGCGACGACATGCGCTCAGAGAGCCCGGAGCGCCTCACTTCAATTCGCGCCGAGATGCTGCGCATTCACGCGAAGGATTTCTGGGAGGTCACGGACCGCGGCGTCAACTTCGACTATCTCGACGATTCCCGCAGGGAGAAGCTTGACCAGTACTTCGACGGCCTAAGTTTGAGGTAGACTAGGCGCTCACAGACGATGCACCGATGACGGTTGACCTGGGTATCTCCCCCGACGATTCCACCGATGACGCTGGTCCTGCGGGCCAGCGGTTCGGGTTCGCGCTCAGCACGGAGAGCCCACGCATTCTGGTGGTCGATGACGAGCGTGTGATCCGCGAGATGCTGTCGGACTTTCTCGGCCTTGAGGGCTATGTCGTCCGCACCGTGGAGGACGGCGTGCAGGCTCTGGAGGAACTGCAGCGCCGCAGCTACAACCTGGTCATCTCGGATCTGAAGATGCCTAACATGAGCGGTCTCGAGCTGATCGAGAAGATCACCGAGCTGGGCATTCCGGTGCTGACCGTGATCATGACCGGCTTCGGTACCGTCGAGACCGCCATCGAGGCCATGAAGCACGGCGCCTACGACTACGTCCTCAAACCCTTCCGGGTCGAGGAGGTCGTACACACCGTGCAACGCGGACTGGACCGCCAGCGCCTGCAGCACGAGAACCTGCGCCTCAAGGACGCCCTGTCCATCTACAAGATCAGCGAGGCCATCGCGACCTCGCTTTCGGTCGAGCGGGTGCTTGATCTGGTCCTCGAGGCTGTTCTCGATGCAGTCAATGCGGACGTCGCGAATCTGCTATTGGAGAGGCCCCAGTCCGATCGCCGGCCGGGAGATCCACCGGGGCCCTTTGTCGAGCACGCGCGCAAGGTTTCGTCGCGTTTCGGCCCTGCTGACACGGCGCCGCCGCTGAACTTCGCCGAGGTTCTGCCCCTGTTCTACGAAGACAAGCCTCTGCTCGCGCACGGCGCCCGCGCGCACCGCTTTCTGCTCGGCGCGCCCGAGAAGCGCCTGGTCAGCTTCTGTTCCATCCCGCTCAAGCTCAAGGGCCGCATCATCGGCATGCTGAGCGCGTACAGCTACACCAAGGGCGCCAAGTTCGGTGAGGGCCAGCGCAAGATGCTTTACGTGCTCGGCAGTCGCGCCGCAGTGTCCATCGAGAATGCGCGTCTGTACGAAAGCCTGGTTGACACCAACAAGGACCTCAGCCTGGCCAATGTCTCGCTGGAGGAGAACTTCCGCCAGACCATCATCGGCTTCGCCCACGCCCTGGAAGAGTCCGACCGCTACACCCGCGGCCATTCCGAGCGGGTATCGACCTACGCGCGCCTCATCGCAGTGGGCATGCGCATGCCCGAGCCGCAGATCGAAACCATCGTGAAGGTCGGTCTGCTGCACGACGTGGGCAAGATCGGTATCCGCAACGATCGGCTCAACAAGCCCGGCAAGCTCACCCCGGAGGAGTTGGCCATGTTCCGCTCGCACCCGGCCAAGGGCAAGCGCATCCTCGAGCCGATCCCCTTCATGCGCGACATCGTGCCTGGCTGCTACTGTCACCACGAGGCCTGGGACGGCTCGGGCTATCCCCAGGGGCTGCGCGCTGACGGCATCCCGCTCATCGGTCGCATCGTGGCGGTGGCCGACGCCTACGATGCCATGACCACCGACCGCGCGTACCGGCAGGCCTTGCCCCACGTGATCGCCTGCGGCGAGCTCGAGCGCTGCAGCGACACGCAGTTCGACCCCGAGATCGTGCGCGTCTTCCTGCTGCACATCGAGGAGCACCGGAAGCTCGAGCTTCAGGCCGGCCACACCGTCCCGCGCTGAAGTGCTGGGCGACCGCGGGTCGCGGCTACCTGCGCATCACATCCAATACCGTTGGGCGACCGCAAGTCGCCCCTACCCGAGCGCGGCCAGGTCGTCGGCGTCCGTCTGAGCCCGCGTCCCACCGACCAAAAAAAAGCCGCCCGGGAATCGGCTTGCGGCCGACGCCCGGGCGGCTTTGAACTACCTTGCTCTATCGACTATGTAGCCGACCCGATGCCGTTGAGCACGAGGGCCGCGCTATTCCCCGGCGATCCGCTGACGGTGATGGTCGCGGTCTTGCCCGTGGCAATGCTCTTTGGCGCGAACTTCAGCTTCACCTGGCAGAATCCGGCGACCGGCCCGGTGGTAGTAGCAATCTGCGTCCCAGTACATCCATCGCTGGTCACCAGGATGTCACCCACATTCGCCCCAGACAGCGCCATGCTCAGCAATCCAGTCTTCGGCGCACCGATCTCGTTCGTGAACGTCACTGTGATCTCATCCCCGACCGTGCCGGACTTGACGCTGCCCATATCGAGCGACTTGGTCCCGTCCGTCGCGGTAACCACACCGGTGGCCGATACGCTCAGAGCGGCAATCGCGGTGCCAGTCAGCGAGACCGTTGCCGAGCCGCCTGGTGTCGCAGAAACCGTCAGCGTCCCAGCCTTGGCCGGAGTCGTCAGCGACCTCGGCGTAAACTGGATGGTGACCGTGCAGGATTCGCTATCGCCAAGACCCGATGCTTTGGCCAGGCAGGTGCTGCTGCTGTCAATGACGAAGTCCCGAACGACTGTGGTGCCGTTGAGCACCGAGATCGAGAGCGGCCCTGTCGGCAGCGCGCCGCTCGCGTTGGTGAAGGTGAACGTCTTCGGGTTGGTCCCCGTCGTCTCCGTCGTCGACAGCACAGCCTGCTTGCCGAAGTCGGTGGCCAAATCGGCCGTGCTGATGGCAGCCGGGCCCGCGCCCGTCCAGCTCACGCTGATCGTCGACGATGTGGCACCCGCCGCACTGACCACAACCTGGCTCGGGTCCGGGTTGGACCCCGGTGCCGCGGCCGGCACCACCCAGACATTCAGGCTGCAGGTCCCTAGGTAGGCCAGTGTCGTACCGGCAGCCGTGCAGGTCCCGGATGTCTTGATGAGTGCGGTGCTGTTCGGCGTGACGACCAGCGCTGCACTCTTCGCCTCACCGATGTTGGTGATGGTGATGGTCTGCTGTGCTGACGCAACACCAACCGGGAGCAACCCGAAGGCGAGGGTATCACTCGAGGCCAGCAGATTCGCTACCCCCGGGACCTTGGCCAACAGGTTCATGTTCGCGTCCGCCCCAGTACTTGTGACTGTGGCAGTGAGGACGTGCCACCCGCCCACGGCCGTGTCCAACGTGACGGTCAGGTTGCAGAAATCGTTCGCCGCAACTGCCGTGGTCCCACACCCTTTGGTGGTCGCGGCAGCGATGCTCGCACCCGTCACCGGCGTCACACTGAAAGCACTGGGCGTGACTGCTGCGCTTCCGGCGTGGAATTCGATCGTTCGTGTGAAGACGGTCCCAGTCGGAGCACCCATGTACGACGGCGCAAGCTTCGTCACGCTATCAACCAGATACGGTCCCGCGGCAACGCCGGTGCCTTGGATTGTCCTGCGAAGTTCCCCAGTGCCTGCGATCCCAGCGGTGTTCTTGACCGACAGGTCGACCAGCGAAAGGGCGGTAGGAGCAGGGTTGTCCACCGTGGGGTGGAAGGCAACCAGGATGTCGCAGGTTGCGCCTGGCGTAAGCCCGGTCTCGGTTAGCGTCGTACACGTTGTCCCGCTGGCCAGGCCCCAGTCACTCGGCTTGGTAAGCGGATTCGTGGTGCCCGCCGCGCCGACCGCGTACAGGTTGACCGTGATCGGGCCCGAGTTGACGCCGCCGGTGTTGACCAGGGTGTATAGGATGGGCGTCGAGAAGCTGGCAGCGCCGCGCTGGACGGCCCCGATGTCCCTGGTTCCAACGGAATCGGTTGCCGGGGTGAACGACAGGGCTGCCCTGGGAACGACCGTAGCCTTGATGTCGGCCTTGGCCATCTGAACGCCGCCCGTCCCGGTGGAGGCCTGGACTTCAGCAAAGAAAACGCCGAGATCGACCGGCGTCACCGCATGTGCCGAAACCGCACTGGCCGTCACCTTGAACGTGCAGGTACCACCCGCAATGACGACCGAGCTGCAGCCGTTGGTCGCGCTCGTGTCGATCACGAACAAGCTGGTCCTGTTCGGCGTGTTCGGGCTGTCAGCCAGCGCAACCGCCAGCGAACCGGCGGGGATGGCCGATTCCGCATGGTTCGTGACCGTGAAGGTCGCAGACGGTGTCGTGGAGGTATCGATCACGACAGAGCCCAGGTCGACAGGAGCAGTTGCCGGCCCGGCCGGGGCGATGGAGAGCTGCGGAAGGGCATTGCCCGCCAGCGGCAGATCCACGGTGGCGCCAGGGCTTGCCGTCACGTTCAGGATTCCCGACCGGCCCGGCAGGGCAGAGGCTGCGGACGGCTTGAACCAGACGAACTCGGTGCAGGTCGCACCGCCGTTGACCGGATTCGTGGTGGCGCCTGCGCAGGTCCCCTGGAGGGTGGGTGGGGTCGTCGTCGGCGGGGTCAAGCTGAAGTCATCACCATCGAGGAGGAAGCTGACCATTCCCGTCGGGAGCGATCCGGTCGCATTGGCGACCGTGACCGTCAGAGGCGCGCTGGTGGCACCGGCATAGGTGTCCGCAAAGGCGCCGCTGTTGCTGATGGTGACCGTCATGGAGGCACCCGTGGCCCCGTTGCCGATTAGGCTGTCGGTCGCGGTCTCGACGGCAGCGTTGTCCGCCCGCGTCCCGGTGACGGTGACGGTAGCGGCCGCCCCACCGACCGCCGTGGGAATGAACCTGACGCCGATAGTCCTGGACCCGGTGTTGGCCACGAGGTTGGCACCGGTCAGGTTGTCAACAACCACCGAGAACTGGTTGGCGTTGGCGCCGGTCAGGGTGAACGACGCTCCGTTGATGTCCACCGTGCCCTTGTTCTTCACGGTGAGCGTGAGGGTGGCACTGGCCGTACCAGTGGCGACGTTGGAGAAGGTCGCAGGCGAGGGTGAGATGGTCAGCGGGCCAGCCCCGGTGCCCTTCATGGTGGCCGAGTCAGTGTCACTACTGGCGCCCGCAACGGTGACGGTCCCGGTCGCCACGGTCCGAGACACTGGCTTGTGCTGCACGTAGATGAGACAGAGTGGCTGGGTCAAGCTGAAGGGAGCAGCCGGCGCCGTGCTTGCGTACGTGCTGCAGCCGTTGCTGGTAATCGTGAACTCCTCGGGAGAACCGAAGGCAGTCGTCACGCTCAGGTTCCCGACCGAGGCGCGCACGTACACAGCCAGGGTGAGGGTGCTGTCCGAGAGCGTCCCGACCGTGGTCTGACCGAAGTCGTACGGCTGAACCTCGGGGGTGCAACCCGTGAAGTCAATCGCATGCCCGGCGCACGCGCCGGCAGCGAACTCCACAATCTCGACGATCCCAAGTCCGGTGCCGGTCAGGCTCACATTGGCTGCGCCGCCGTTCGTACCAGAGACGGTGAAGGTTCCATTGCGCACTCCCTTGGCTGTCGGGCTGAAGGTGAGGCCGGCCGTGCAGGATAGCCCTGGGGCCAGTCCGGTCGGGAGCAGCGCTGCCGTGCAGTTGTTGGTCGCAACCGCGTACTCGCCGGCCGTGGCCGCGGTGAGAGTAAGAGCGCCGGTCGCTTGGCTGCTGCCAGCGTCGTTCTTGACGGTGCACACAACCGGGGCCGATGCCTTGCCCACGACGGCGTTGCCGAAGTCCCACTTGCTGGTGGAGGTGGTGTCGGTGGCACAGATAATCTGGATGCCGGGCCGGGTGAGGGCAATACCGACCACGGTCCGGGCCGGGGACGACACTGTCCCGTCGGTTGCCGTGATGGTCGCCGAGGCGCTTCCCGCGATGGTCGGCGAGAAGGTCACCACGATCTGGCAGCTTGCGGCCGGGTCAAGCGCGGCCTGGCAGGTGGTCGTGTAGGAGAACTGCGACGCGCCGCCAACGCTGGAGGTGCTGTCGTTCTTCACCACGGACAGAACGCCGGACGCGGTCGCGCCGGTGTTGGTCACGGTGAAGGTCTTGGTTCCACTGACGGTTCCCACACCGATGGTTCCGAAGTCCAATGTGGGCGGCGTCATGGTGAGAGCAGCGGGAACTGTCGCGGGAACGCCGGTTCCCTGGATCTGAAGCGTCGCCAGCGTTGTTCCGCCGGACGAGGCACTCAGCACCGCAGACTGCACGCCCGCGGAGGTGGGGCTGAAGGTGATGGTGAAGGTACAGGTCTTGGCGGCCGCCAGCGAAAGCCCGCTGCACAGGTCGCTTCCAATCGTGAACTGGGGACCAGCCGCAACGAGCAGCGCGCCGGTCGCGGTCCCGCCGCTGTTGGTAATTGTGTAGGTTGAAGCGGTCCCTGCCTGTCCGATGGTCACGCTGCCCAGGTTCGCCGCGCCGGTGATGGCCAACGCAGTTCCAGCAATCGCAGTTCCGTTCAGAGTCGCGGTGGCGGGGGTCGAGCCTGCCGTGGCATCGGTCACGGTGAGGGTGGCGGTCCTGGCGCCGACTGCGGTCGGCTTGAAGACCACCTGGATCGCGCAGGTCGTAAGCGGCGCCAGCGGAACCACGCACTTGTTGTCCGTGATTGCGAAGTCAGCAGCATTCGCGCCACCGAGGGGGGCCGTGGTCAGAGCGCCGGTCACCGAGCCACCAATATTGGCGAGGTTGAAGGTGATGGCAGCGCCGGTCGAGCCCACGCTGGCTGAGAAAGAGCCCGGGTTCGGAGTGATGGCCAGGCTGGGTCCGTTGACCACCGTGGGAGCCACGGG
>Ga0182021_10001185_pt1 | contig 29558 bp, 28 predicted proteins | sample 612E3MmetaG_FD_120493 | JGI IMG/M metagenome (GOLD analysis project Ga0182021, IMG submission 120493) | Permafrost microbial communities from Stordalen Mire, Sweden - 612E3M metaG (Illumina Assembly) | ecosystem: Environmental > Terrestrial > Soil > Wetlands > Permafrost | place: Sweden... | reverse complement strand
TACCCCGATGATGTGGTTCGAAAAGTTGTCGAAAAATCCTACGAGAATGGAATAGATGTTTTCCGTATATTTGATGCCTTAAATGATATAAGAAATATGGAAATGGCCATAAAAGTAGCTAAAGAACAGAATGCACATGTTATGGGTACCATAAGCTATACTATCAGTCCATACCACACCATAGAAAAATATGTAGCATTTGCTAAGGATTTAGAGAATTTAGAATGCGATTCTATAACTATAAAAGATATGGCAGGGCTTATATCACCGCATGATACATATGAGCTTATAAAAACTTTAAAAGAAGAAACTGATCTCATGATAAATCTACACTGCCACTGCACCAGTGGCATGAGTCCTATAAGTTACTATGCTGCATGTCAGGCAGGAGTTGACCTGTTGGATACCGCGATATCTCCATTATCATGGGGTGCTTCACAACCACCTACTGAAAGTATCGTAGCTGCCCTGAATAATACTGCCTATGACACGGGGTTAGATTTAAAGCTTCTTACAAATATTAAAAAATATTTCGAAGAGATTCGGAAGAAATATAGTAGTTTAATAGATCCCATCGCCGAAAAAGTTGATACGGATGTTTTAATATATCAAATTCCGGGTGGGATGCTTTCAAATTTCGTTTCACAACTTAAACAACAAAATGCACTTGATAAATATGAGGAAGTGCTTAAAGAAGTGCCTAAAGTTAGAAAAGAACTCGGATATCCCCCATTAGTAACTCCTACTAGCCAAATTGTGGGTATAATGGCAGTTATGAATGTTCTAGGTGATGAAAGATATAAAAATGTCTCAAAAGAAGTTAAGGAATACATTAAAGGGTATTATGGAAGACCACCTGCACCAATAGACCCGGTGATAGCTAAAAAAGTAATTGGCGATGAAAAACCTATTACTGTAAGACCTGCTGATTTACTTGAACCTGAATTCGAAAAATATAAGAAAGAAGGCGAAAAACTGGGAATTATAAAAAAGGAAGAAGATATTTTAACTTATACTCTATATCCTTCAGTTGCAATCAAATTTCTGCGGGGAGAAGTGGAAGAAGAATCCTTAAAACCGGAGAAAACAATTCAATCTGAAGAGCCTGCAGGATTACCAACTGAATATTCAGTGGATGTAGATGGTGAAGTATTCGATGTTAAAGTATTGCCTGTTGGTTACATGGAGATCGGAGCAACTTCTAATAAAGCTCGAAATGGATCAGTTGAAGGTAGTGTTATCTCAACCATGCAGGGTATGATTTTAAAACTCAAAGTCAGCAAAGGAGACAATGTAAAAGAAGGGGATGTTGTAGCAGTCCTTGAGGCCATGAAAATGGAAAATGATGTCCATGCTCCTCAATCAGGAATTGTGGAGGACGTATTCATTGAAGAAGGTGACACGGTGAACGCTGGTGATGCCTTAATGGTTATAAAATGAATAAAAAAAGTTTCGAAATCATTTAGATTATATAATTTAAATCTTTTTTTGCTAACTATTCATATATAGTTTCATCCAAAACTTCTGTATCTTTAAAAGCCCTAATACGCCTCATACACGATTCACAAGTCCCACAATGGTATTTCGCACCCATGTAACATGAATAGCTCAAATTCATGGGAGCATTTATTTCATTACCGAGTTTCACAATATCAGATTTATTTATTTCTATAACAGGAGCCTCAATTTTTATATCTACTAGAGATCCAATTCCTAAAACATTATTAAATGCATCTAAGAATTCTTTAGAGTTGTCAGGGAATGTAACAGCTTCTTCAAAATCCCATCCAACAATTATTATTTCAGCTTTTTCAGCTTCAGCAAATGATGTGGCGATTGCTGTAAATACTATGTTTCTTCCAGGAACCCATACTCTTCTTGCAGTATTATCACAAATTGATTTATCATCCAGTTGATGTATTTTAAGTTCTGGAACTTCTTCATCAGATGTTAAAGCAGATTTTCCAAGGTTTTTTAGCCATGGAAGCTTTATTACAGTATTCTTAATATTTAATTGTTCACAAATTGTTTCAGCAGATTTGATTTCCATTTTGGCACTTCTTTGCCCATAATCAAATGTTAAAGCATGAATTTCATATTTGTCTTTAAAATAACTAACAGCTACCGTAGAGTCTAAACCTCCAGATAGAACTGCTATGGCTTTATTTTTTGATTTATCCATCTTCAACACCAATAAAAAATATTTAATAATCATTAGCAATGTCTAAATAATTCTTATCAAGTAATATCCGAAACTCTTCATTAGCCATTTTCATCACATTTTTAAGAGAAATTCCTGTTTTTTTAGCTATCTCTTTGGCATCCTCATATTCTGGTGCAATGTTAATTATCTCTTCTCCAATTAATCCCACTTTAATCCTTATATCAAAATTTATTCCACCAATACACAATTTCATGGGAATAATTTTTCTTTCAGCAATGTTTCTGTGCACATAACTCAACATTCTAACTCCCAAGGTTCCAGTTTCTCTTATTATTGCCTCTGAAACAACCCCTGAATCCTCTGGTTTAGTGATAACTCTTAAAAGATGACCCGGTCTGTTTTTCTTTGTTATAGTAGGTAATATAGTGACATCCAAGGCCCCAGCAGCAAGAAGACGATCAAAAGAATGACCCAGAACCTCTCCAGTAACGTTATCCAAGTTCGTCTCTAAAATTGATACTTTATCATTCTCTGTAGGAGATTCACCAACTAAAATCCTTAAAGTATTAGGAAATGGAAGTTCCAGTTTCCCTGCCCCATAACCGATCTTCCTATTGATTATTACCGGATAAAAATCATAGAATTCGTCTACCATGCTGATGAGGATTGCTGCTCCAGTAGGTGTGGTGAGCTCATTTTCTACGGGACCACCAAACACAGGAACATTCTTAAGAATTTCTAATGTTGCTGGAGCCGGGATGCTCATGGATCCGTGGCTTGATTCTTTCCTACCTCCGCCCAGAGCAACTGGCATTCCATAAATTCGTTGCGAATTTAATTTGAGCTTAAAAAAACAGTATGCAACACCCATGATATCTGCAACTGCGTCTGCAGCCCCAACTTCATGAAAATGCACTTCATCTAAGTTTTTTCCATGGATTTTGCCTTCAGCTTCTGCAAGTACTTTAAAAACTTTTTTTGCAAAGTTTAAAATATTAGGGGTAACCAGTTTGTGCTCTATATCATTTAAACGATTTAATAGTGCTTTATATGTTATGGGATTGTCGTCATGGCATTTAATGTTTACATAAGTTGAATCCATTCCTGATTTTTGAACTTTATTTGTTTTTACACTGATATCACCAAAATAAGAGGCATAATGTTCCATAACATCTTGAGCATCTTTTATATCAACTCCCAAGTCTAAAAGTGCTCCTAACACCATATTTCCCGCTATACCCGCGTTTTGGGGATCTATAATTACAACCATTTTTAACCCTTTATAGAAACTTGAAATTTACTTTAGATATCATATCTTATTCCATCTTATTTGATTTATCCTAATACAATTATTACTAGCTTATTTTATAAATTTAATTAATGATAAAAAAATAGACCAAGATAAAGCTTTCGACAAGCATTTAAGGGTGGATTAGGAGGTAAATGCTCCTGTGCCTTGGATGTGGTGGATAAGAAATCTCCTTGAAAAAATTATATGCAAAAATTGTGCTAAAATCTTTAAACGAATACGGATTCACAATTATGTTTCGATTGTAGAAAAATAATTAAAAGTAAAAAAATTTTTTTTAATTTTTGGAATTATTTCCCGAACTTACTATTATTCTACGTATGGGAACCTCTAAAATGGTGTATTTTTCTCCTTTCAGTTCATCACTAATCAATTCCACCATTTTATCCACTTTTTCTTCATCCACAACACTGCAGATTAACATAGCAGCGGTGGCGTGATCCTTAATCATTCCAATAGCTGATTTAGGATCTTCTTTTATCGCAAATCCTTTCCAATCTTGGGGAGACATGCCCTTGTATTCCAAAATATAGAATCCTGTTATTCCTGCATTAGTAAGGGCGTTCATGGCCTTACCGAGATTTTCTATCTCAACAAAAACTCTAAGATGAACTTTCATAATACCACTATTATTATATCATTTTACATTAATTATAAGTATTGGTGGTAATGAATGGAAACAAAAATCTGTCTAAATGATGTTGCCCTTAAAATAGATAATAATAGTCTCTTAATCCGAAGGGATGATGGATTTTTATCAATTGGCAGCTGCACTATTGGAAGTGGTATTAAAACTGTGAATTCTATAATAAATTACGGTGCAAAATATGATGAATATTCACCGCTCCACAATAAAGAAGAAGTGAAGTTTTTACATGATTTAATAAATGATGAAAACGTATTTAAACCTGCAGCAGCCATGATGGGTTATTATGATATTAAAAGTACTGTAAATATCACCATTAACGAGATAACAGCAATCGTGAGCGCAGATTATGAAAAAAATAATTCAATGAACATTATAGTAATTGTAAATAAAAAATTAGATGAACAAACCCTACTAGAATTATTTAAAGCGGCTGTAGAAGCAAAATCTGCAGCGTTATGGGATTATGGTGTTATTAATCACTTCTCATTCGATCCTCTTACAGGTGGAAGGGAATCCATTTTAGTAGCGTGTTCTGGACCTCGTGAGACTAAAGTACCAGAAGAAATTGAAGACCAGTATAATCTCCAAAAAATGGTTGAAAAATGTGTTAGAGAAGCAGCAGGTGGGGCTTTAAGGAATTGTGGATTTCCCAAAAGTGTAATTGATTTCATTAATGATGTAGGAATTGAAATAGAAGATTTAGTTGAGGCAGGTATGGAACTCCTCGTTGGAGTTGAAGAGAGTGAAGAAATTCAAATTAATCTCCATAATCAAATATTAAAATCATTAGAAGATTTAAATGTAGTTTCATTTATTATTTCTGGAATAAGACTCGAAGAAGATTATGAAAAGCATAGGGTAAAAGGTGTAAATGTGGATGATGACCCTGCGTACTTATATTCTGATGAAGTGATGGGAATGGCTGTGGCTAATCAAATTGCGGGAACTAAAGCTATTTTTAATTTCAAAAGATATGACGAAGCTAAGCCGGGTATTATAGGCAATCTTGGCCCAGTACTTGATGATATATTTGCAGGTTTAATCGCAGGATGCATGTCAAAGATATTTGAGGATTGAAAAATGCATTTAAAGGTTCACTTTGATATTGGAGGGATGGATCCAAATGAAATATCTTAATGGAATTTTGGGTTTAATATCTTTCTCAACTATAATCCCTTTGCATATTCATACCAGCATTCAGGAAATGTCAAAATTCACCTGGTTATGGCCAATTATTGGAGGGTTTATTGGAATATTAATAGGGACTCTAGGTTTCACATTAATAAATATAATTCATCTACCCCAACTCATAGCTGCTGGATTAATTTACAGCTTTGCCATCTGGTTCACTGGATTCCATCATTTAGATGGTTTAATAGATTTTGGCGATGGCCTGATGGTTCATGGAGATTCTAGAAGAAGAATAGAAGTTATGCGTGATCAAAGAATTGGAACTGGCGGTTTGGCTTATCTATTTATGGTTGCTATAATAACTTTTGCTTGTATAACTACCATCCCCTCAGCTATTATATTTCCCATCCTTTTTATATCTGAAATATCGGCCAAAATAGGATTAATAACTTGTTGCACATTCTCCAAACCATTTGAAGATGGAACTGGAAGATTTTTTATAAATGCTATGAATAAGAAAATGCTCATTTTAATCCTTATAATAACGTTAGTCATCGGATTTTTAACCCTTAAAACTGTAGGAATTCTGGGAATAATTGGAGGGTTATTGGGTGGGATCATTATTGCTTTAGTAGCACGTAGAAATTTTGAAAAGTCCACAGGAGATGTATTAGGGGCTTCTAATGAGATATCACGTATGATTGCCCTTGTAATTATGATTTTAGTATTTACAGGTTTGATAATATGAAAATTAATGTTTTAAGACTTGATCACCGGAGAAAAAGGGACGCAAGGATAACTACACATGTATGTCTAACAGCAAGAGCTTTTGGTGCTTCTAAAGTTATTTTAAGTGGGGATGAAGATACTAAACTTATAGAAAATGTCAGGGACGTGACAGAACGCTGGGGAGGCAAATTTAAAATTGAATACCAAAATAATTGGGAGAATTTTCTGGAAGATTGGAAAAAGAAAAATGTTGATGTAATTCATCTCACAATGTACGGCGAACCTGTTCAGGATGTCATAAAGGAAGTAAAAGAATCAATTAAAGATAAACTGATAGTGGTGGGAGGATCAAGAGTTCCAGGCAAAGTTTACAGAGAAGCTAATTGGAATGTTTCCGTAACTACGCAACCACATTCAGAAGTTTCAGCACTATCCATATTCCTGCACATGTTTTTCGAAGGAAAAGAATTAACTAATAACTTTGAAGGAGGAAAATTAAAGATTCTACCCAGTGCAAAAGGTAAAATCATAATCAATTCCGATGAAAACTAAAAAATTTTATTAATTTTAAAAGCTAAACTTTAATCCTTATAATCTTGTCATCTCCAGTTTGAGGTATACCTCTACCATCCTGGTTAGAAGTGGAAATGTAAAGATATCCATCATGTGCTACAACATCCCTCAATCTTCCATAATTAGTGAAAAGTTCACTTTCACCAATAACGGTTTTACCATCACTAGATAAATTTAATACTCTAAGTTGATTACCTCTGAGTCCTGCTACATAGAGATGGTTCTGATAAAATGCAGTTCCAGATGGTGCAAGAGTGAAGTTAGTGTAAACGTCGATGGGACTAATATAGCCTGGTGCACTTTCATTTCCCTGAAGAATAGGCCACCCATAGTTTCCGCCCTTTGTTATAATGTTAATCTCATCATCCATGACATTTCCATTTTCAGATTCATATAAAATCCCGTTAGTCGGATTCCAGGCTAATCCCTGCGGATCTCGGTGACCATAACTATAAACATAGTTTCCAAATGGATTATCATTAGGAACGGAGCCATCCGGGTTAAGGCGGAGTATTTTTCCTCCCAAAGAATTGACGTCTTGAGCGGAATTAGGGTTATTAGCGTCGCCAGTAGTTGCATATAATTTACCATCCGGTCCAAATTTAAGTCTACCCCCGTTATGGATGGATCCTCCCGGAATATTATCTAAAAGTATAGTTTCATTACTAATTTTATCATTATTGAAGACGAATCGAGATATTCGATTAACATCACTATTGTGAGTGTAGTAAACGTAGATATATTTATTTTGAGTGAAATTAGGGTCTATTGCTATCCCTAAAAGTCCGGATTCAATACCCGGACTTTGACTTACATTTATATTGCCTACCACTTTTACTGTAGTATTGTTCTCGAGGATATCAACTCTTCCAACCCTCTCAGTGAATATCATGGTGTCATTTGGGAGAAAATCAATAGACCATGGTACATCAAGATTTTGGGCTAAAATTACAGGGGTTGTGCTCTGCGGTGCTATTTGCGAGGTTTTAGAATATAAAGTAAATGCTAAAAAACCTGCTAGAATTAGAATAATAACTACTGACCAAATTATAATAGTTCTATTTTTCATTCTTAATTTCCATAATAATTTATAGTATTAATTCTATTTCAAATTTTTCTTTTTTTACAAATTTGAAATGAAAAGAATGATTCAGCATTAAGTTCAAATAAATAAACAGTCAAAAATATTTAATCAGTTGTAATTGAATTTCCGATATATTATTATGGATGTGGGTGCAATAAATGTTGAAAATACTTAAAAATATAGTTTTGCAGGATCGATTAACTAAAATAAGAAATGTAAATATAGATGGTGTCCATTTTAAGGCGGGATTAGTTGAAATAGGTAGATTGATTGGATATGAATTCGCATCCCACATGGATATTAGGGAGGTGACGGTTAAAACTCCTCTAGGTATTGCTAATGGAATTAAAATAAACGACACTGAAAATGTAGTTTTGGTAGCAGTTTTGAGGGCTGCTATTCCAATGGTTGAGGGTATTATGAGTGTTTTCAGCAAAGCCCAATATGGTATGGTAGGCGCTTGGCGTGAAAAGGAACCTCCATTCAAGGCTGAGGTAGGATATCTTAAAATACCTGATATCAATGACAAAATAGTTATTATAGCTGATCCCATGCTTGCCACTGGTAACACTATGAATACTATTATCGAAGAGATGAAAAAACGAGGAAATCCCAGTAGATTAGCCATTTTCAATGTAATATCCACAGAAGAGGGTGTAGAAAAAGTTTTAGAAAACCATTCTGAAGTGGAGATTTATACATGTTCCATTGAAAATGAGCTTAAGGAAGGATATATTATTCCAGGTCTGGGAGATGCTGGTGACATTGCCTTTGGAAAACCTATTGATTAAAAAAAATCATTTATATTTTAGAGTCTAAGTAAAATTTATAATGTTAATATAAAGATTCTCCATGAGCCACAGCAACAATACCAGGGATACCGTTGACATGGAGTTTATATATAGCCTCCATGCCCTCTTCTTTAAATGCAACAATTTTCTTTGAAATTAATTTACTTGATAAAAGCGCTGCAGCAGGAGGAGTTACTACAAAAACTGATTTATACTTATTTAGAGCTTCAATGGTATCTTTACTTAATGAACCTTTACCAATATGTATTTTAACTCCAGCTTTTGAAATAAATGGGATATTTTCCTCTATATCTTCTTTATTGCTAGTGGTAGGAGATATTCCCGCCTGACTCACCGCAGTGTGCATTATGACAGTACCTTGAAGATTTATTATATTTTCTCCAGCTTTAATTGATTTAACTAATTTAGGGAGTGCAGCATCTCTTCCAGTATATATATTACCATAAACAGCGATTTTATCTCCAACATGAAGATTATTTACTGTTTCATCATTTATGGGTGTTTTAATTATTTTCAGGGTATCCATATTCATCCTACTCAGATTTTATCGTATTTCACGAAGATCTGTTAAAAACGATTTTATATGCTCTTTTTTGAGATGCGGCATCACAATAATCCGAATTGCTTGAGGATATGATGATATGGACACTGCCCATCCTCTTTCATCCAATCGGTCTGCAATCTGCCATACAGTCATATCTTTGGAATTAAAGGCTACAATATTAAGCTGAGGTTCAGTTACAAGCTGAAATCCTGATTCCTTTACACCTTTAGCCAGAAATTCGGTGAGCTCCATACATTTTTCTGCCACCTTACCGTAACCATTTCTTCCAAGATATTTCATTAATGCCCAAGTCGCAGCTGTTGAAGCTCCAGTCCTAGTACCCACTATAGTGGACTGTTTGTCCTCTGTTAAGTAAGGGGTTTCAATACTCATAACATCTAGATAACTTCTATCACGGAAAAGTATTCCTCCAGTAGGAATAGGAGTTAATCCCATTTTATGAGGATCTATAGTTATAGAACAAACCCCTTGTAGAGAAAAATCGAATTTGGGAAGATTATATCCGCTTTCTTTTAAAAATGGTATTGAAAATCCGCCAAAAGCAGCATCCACGTGCAAAAAGATCTCATTCTCAAGGCAGATATTTGAAAGTTCTTCTATTGGATCCACCTTCCCCAGTTCAGTGGTGCCGGCTACCCCCACAACAGCAATCGTATGGTTGGATATAAGATCATTAACTGATTCCAAATTAATACAATAATTATCATCAAGTTTTGCTTCTTTGGTTTTAAGGCATAACATATCTGCTGCCTTTTTAAAGGAGAAATGAGCAGATTTAGGCACGATTATTTCTGGATTTTTAATTCCACTTGAGTTTCGGGCCGCTCTCATCGCCATTATATTAGCTTCCGTACCCCCAGTAATTATATGACCGTGAACATCAGTTTTACCCAATAGATTCCCCAGCATGGCTATTACTTCAACTTCCATTGCTTTAGTACCCTGAAAAAGCCCAGGATCTCCTAGATTCGATTCCAAGAACATGCAGTAAGCTTTCACTCCCACTTCATGAGGACATGTGCACATTGATCCCAGAATTTTACCCGAACGATGAGTCATATCCTGTTCTTTGAAGTTTCTAAGTGTCTTAAATACTTCATTCCTTGAAATTCCCTTGGCATCCATTTTTTAAGCCTTTAAAAAATTAGATTAATAGAATATAAAAAAAATAGAAATAGAATTAGTTTATCTGATAAAATAAATTATTTAGTCCTGTATAATCTTCCGTGCAGCTTTAAGAAGCAATTTTTTCTCTACACGAGCTACTACTTCCCTTACCGTAGCCACAGCATCAGTGTTAGCAGATACAGAAGTGATACCCAGCTCCACGAGTTTCTCTACGACAGAAGGCATGCTTCCAGCCTGACCACAAATACTTGTTTTAACCCCTGCTTTGTTACACTCCTTAATAACTCGTTCTATTAATTTTAAAACTGCAGGATGTTTCTCAGAATAAAGATCAGCCACGTTCTCATTGTTACGATCAATTGCTAGAGTGTACTGAGTTAAATCATTAGTTCCAAAGCTTACAAAGTCTAAACCTTCCTCTATGAAATCTTCTATAATCATAGCTGCGGCTGGTGTTTCCACCATTATCCCAAACTCGATGGTTTTCTGTGGTTTCAATCCCACCTCACGAGCTATTTTTTTAGCCTGCTTGAGTTCATCAGGATGCTGCAGTAATGGTAGCATTATACCTATATTAGTGTATCCCTGCTCATGGAGTTTTTTTATGGCTTTATATTCTGCCTTTAAAATTTCAGGTTCATCTAACTCTCTTCTAATACCCCTCCAACCTAACATAGGGTTATGTTCGTATGGTTCATCCTCTCCACCTTTAAGGGATTTGAATTCATCAGTAGGGGCATCCAAGGTCCTGTACCATACCGTTTTAGGGTAAAAAGCATCGGCCACTTTAAGGATGTTCTCCACAAGTAATTTTATCAATTCATCTTCCCTTCCTTCTCTTATGAATTTTTTAGGATGAACACCTGTGGTTAGCATCATATGTTCTGTTCTAAGAAGCCCTACTCCGTCGGCACCAGTCAAAGATGCTTTTTTAGCTGCCTCTGGCATGCTGACGTTTACCTTAACTTCTGTGACCGTAAGGAAAGATTGATGGACTACGGTTGTTTTTTCCACTTCCCCATCTTTTTGAGTGGATTCCACTACTTTTCCTTCGTAAACTAATCCTTTATTTCCATCTAATGATACCATGGAATTTTCTTTTAAGACTTTACTAGCATCTCCTGTTCCCACTACACTGGGTATTCCCAGTTCTCGGGAGACTATAGCTGCATGACAGGTCACCCCACCTTCATCGGTGATTATTCCATTAGCACGCTTCATAGCAGGTACCATGTCCGGAGTGGTCATCACTGTAACTAATATATCTCCGACGAGGATTTTATCTAATTCATCTGTGTCCCGGATGATTTTAACCTTACCTGAGGCCATACCCGGGCTTGCGCCTAATCCTTTAGTTATTATTATTCTTTCAATTTCCGCTTTTGTGGTGTCTTCTGCTGTTTTATTCAGGGTGGTTATTGGTCTTGATTGTAGCATGAAGATTTGATCTTCTTCCATAGCCCATTCTGTATCCTGTGGGAAATTGTAGTGGTCCTGTATTGTCTTTCCAAGTTTACTTAGTCCAGCTATTTCATCATTGTCAAGTACTTGTTTATTTCTCAAATTTTCTGGAACTGGAATTTTCTCGGTTTTACCCGTGTTTGGATTTTTCCTGTACATAATGCTTTTTTCACTGATTTGATAATCAATAATCTCTTCAGTTTCTTTGTTAACCCAGATTGTGTCTGGAGTTACTGTACCAGATACTACGGCTTCTCCCAGTCCCCATGCCGCTTCAATCAATATTTTTTCATCACCTGTTGAGGGATGTACTGTGAACATTACACCTGCTTTTTCTGCATTTACCATTTCCTGTACTACAACTGCAATATATACGATCGAGTGGTCGAAATTATTTTCTTCCCTGTAAAATATGGCGCGGGCTCCGAAAAGTGATGCCCAGCATTTTCTAACATATTTTATTAGTTCTTCTTCACCTTTAACGTTAAGATATGTATCCTGTTGCCCTGCAAAAGATGCTTCTGGCAGATCTTCAGCTGTAGCAGATGATCTTATCGCTACAAATGCATTTTCTTTTCCAATTCTATGACATAATGCATTATAAGCCTCTTTAATGATAGTTTTAATGTCATCTGGTACTTCTGTTTCATTTATTATGCTCTTAATCTTCCGCGCTGCTTGTTGAAGTTCCTGGTTATTGTTGACGTCTAATGCATCGAGAATTTCCATTATTTCATCGAAGATTTCAGTTTCGTTTATAAATTGTTTATATGTTTGTGCGGTTATCACAAATCCCGGTGGTACTGGTATTCCAGCTTGGGTGAGTTCTCCTAAATTAGCACCTTTTCCACCAGCAATTGCCACATCATCTTTATTTAAATCCTCAAAGAATTCGACATAGTTCATGCTACACACTTCTTTTCTAATTTTTTATAAAAAATATTTATAATTAAAATCTTATTTAACTAATTCCGCCCCTTTATCAACTACAACCCTACATGGAACAGGGAATTTCATTGCAGCTCTTCTTAAAGCTTCTTTCGCGTCTTTAAAATTCTTTTTATTGGTTTTAATTGTTAAAACCTTCTGGTTAGCTTTCACTAAAGCCACTGAACTCACAGGCTTCCCAAAAGCTTTCCTCATACCATCCTGCACTCGGTCTGCACCAGCACCAGTTGCCATGGGATTTTCCCGTACAATGTGATGAGGGTACACTCTGATTTTAAGTTGGTAACCCATTCTACCGGATCTTCTTTGCATATATCTGTTTGATGCTATCCTAGCTGCTTCGAGCGCATTATGTGATAGTTGTGCAGGCTCCTTAACTGCCAAACTGACTGTTAAAGGGAATTCTCCAGAGAGATTTCCCATATCATATTGAACTATCCTGGAACCAGGAATTTTCCTTATATAATCTTTTCTAGTGTATGCTCTAACCATTGAGATAATCCTCCTTTAAGAAAAGTTTTTTTTAATATAACTTAATAAACATTACCCTTAATAATATATTCCCAATCTTTTTTATATTCTATAATGCCCCTATAATGTCCGTTATTTATACAAAAATCTTATATCAACACTAAAATACATCATAATATAAAGGTGAGATGAATGAAAATTGCAGTAACTGGAAAAGGAGGGGTTGGAAAAACAACCCTTTCAGGTACATTGGCATTTATATTGTCACGAACTTATAAAGTATTCGCTATCGACGCTGACCCTGATATGAATCTGGCATCCAGCCTAGGAATACATACTAAAATAACTCCCATATCAAAAATGAGAGAACTTATAAAGGAACGAACAGGTGCAGAACCAGGATCATCCTTTGGAGAAGTATTCAAGATGAATCCCAAGATATCTGACCTTCCAGAATCATTATCTATAAAATACGATTCAAATGAAAATTTAAGGCTATTAGTGATGGGAACCGTAGAAAAAGGTGGTGAAGGATGTATCTGTCCTGCATCAGTGCTTCTTAAGGCTCTTATGAGGAATCTCATACTTAAAAAAGATGAATTAGTGATATTAGATATGGAAGCAGGTATAGAGCATCTGGGAAGGCGAACCGCTGAAGCTGTGGATATCATGATTATTTTAGTGGAACCTGGGCTTAAATCATTAGAAACTGCTGATAGAATAAAAAAACTAGCAGCAGACATAGGAATAAACAAGATAACATGTGTTATAAATAAGATTTCAAATAAAAATGAAGAAGAATTTGTAACCAGAAAGCTGGAAGAAATGGAATTAAATGTTATAGGAAGTATTCCTAGAGATGAAATCGTAATAAAGGCTGATATGGAGGGTAAACCTCTGATAAGCTATTCTGAATCAAAGGCTTTGAAATCCATAGAGGATATTGCAAAAAATATATTAATCCAGATAAAGTGAAAATTAAAATGAATATTAAAGCTAGGATTACCTTCAAATATTCAGAAGAAGAAGAAGCTAAATTAACTCTGAAATCATTGCAACCAGATAATCTAGGATTTATAGATTCATATAGAATTAATTATTGTTACATTTGTAATTTAAATGGTGATTCACTAAGAACCATACTCGCCACCATTGATGATCTACTTTTCAGTGAGATAATAGTGGAGAAAATTATGGCACTTAGAGAATAGGTGGATTAATAAAATGAAATTTACACTTGACGGAGAAATCATATTCAGTAAAAATGCAGAAAAAACACGAAAGGATATTGAAAATTTTATAGAACAGTCTAATAAGGATTTATTCCTAAAAGGCATTCCTAAAGATCAGGAAGAGGATGCTTCAAAGATAATTGAGTGGAATCTTAAAGAAAATACTTTAAAACTTAAAATTATATCCGGAAGACGTGGAAGGGCACATGATGCATTACTACGTATGAAAAATCCTTTAACTAAACTTTTAGGTACAAAATATCATATCGGTGTGCGTAAAATTCATGTAAACACCTATAAAATTGAGTTAAAACTCCCAAGAGAACCCAAATTAGATACAACCACCGGATTAATTAAAGTGGGAGAAATAGATTTATGGGCTACTCTTATTGATAGAATCATTGACATGCCATATGTATCCCATTCTGAAATAATAGAGAATAAATTAATAATAAAATTTGAGAATTTAAAGGAATCAGAATTAAGAAAACATGTTATTGATAGAGTTTTAAAGTTCATAAAAGAATCTATAGATTCTAAGCAAGCAGGACTTAAATCCACAGTAGAAGTTACCCAACCATCAGACATACTCACTAAACAAGTTACCAAAATAGAACCTGGCACCATCATATCCACCAGTTCTAAACAAAAATTTTTCTTTGAAGGTGATGCTACAGAGGAAGCTGCAAGATTAGGTTGGGTTAAAAAATTCCCAGGTAAAGGTCAATGGTTCTATGGACCACAGCTTATTGCATTGCAACGTGCCATAGAAGATATATTTTTAGAAAAGCTGGTTTACCAACTTGATTTTACTGAGTGCATGTGGCCGAAACTAATACCCATACCAATCATGAATAAAATGCGTTACTTAGAAGGTCTTCCAGAAGGAATGTATTATTGCTCGGCCCCTAAGAGAGATCCAGAATTATTTGAAAAATTTAAACAGGAATTAGTAATTAATAAAGAAGTTCCCATCCCTCTTTTGAAAGATGGGCTTAAAGATCCATCTTATGTCCTGGCACCAGCCCAGTGTGAGCCTTTTTATGAATTCTTCTCGCATGAAGTTATAGATGAAGAGGAGCTTCCTATAAAATTCTTTGACCGCAGTGGTTGGACTTATCGTTGGGAAGCAGGAGGAGCTAAGGGTTTGGATAGAGTTCATGAATTCCAGAGGATAGAATTGGTGTGGCTGGGAACTCCATCACAGGTAGAGGAAATTCGTGACGCTACTCTCCGTATATCTCAGGATATTGCTGATGAAATGGAGCTGGAATGGTACACCGAAGTGGGTGATGATCCATTCTATTTGGAGGGCCGTAAGAGTGAGGAACGTGGTATTGAATTTCCAGATATTCCCAAGTATGAGATGCGATTGGTTGCCCCAACTCAGGATAAAGGAGTTGCTGTCATATCGGCCAATATTCATGGAACTCACTTTATCGAGGGTTTCTCCATAAAGGAAGCCCATAACCATCGCATATGGACTGGTTGTACTGGTGTTGGCATTTCCCGGTGGATATTCGGATTTTTAGCACAGAAAGGTTTTAATAATGATAATTGGCCAGAAGAAGTTAGTGAAAGAGTTAAAATGGTTAGGGTCCCTAAGATTTTGACTTGGCCTTAAATTTTGCTTAGATTAAAATATTTGATGTATAAATTAATATTTAAATTTAAAAACTTGTAAAAAAAATGATTAATTTTAAAGATTATTTTGTTGGATTAGGATTTCTTGTGTTGCTGATTATATTTATAGTTCAAAAAATAAGAGTTCGCACTAAGCGGAATAAAGAAACTATGGAGCGGAAAAATAAAAGGAAAAAAAAGGGGAAGAAAAGAAAATAATTATTATGTATTAAAGTTTTTTAAAAAAACGATTAATCTCTTATTAGTATAAATTCTTTTTATTCTTCCTCTTTTTCTTCAATACGCTCCTCTAATACCTCTTCAGATGCTATCTCAGAGGTTTCTTCAGATGATTCTTTCGGTGATTCTTCAGTCACTTCCTCAGATGTAGGTTTAACAACCTTTTCTGCCTCTTCATTCACTTTTTTTTCGAAGACATCTATAAATTCCACTTTATCCACTTTATCCATGTTCTCCCAAATATCACGTGCTATGCGGAAACGAGCAAATGTAATATCCATGTAAGGTTTTTTATCGAATTTAGTCATTTCATCCATGTATATGATAACTTTTTCATCTTCAATTTTGACGATATGTTTGGTAGAGTCTATGTTAGGATTAGGATAATGTAAGTCTATCATGCTTCTAACCTTCTCTACATCATCTTGTATTATTTTATGGACTTTAATTTGATAATGTAAAGTTTTACCTGCAAGTTCATTGTTAAAGTCTACTCTAACTCTACCACCACTTATACTCCGTATTTTACCAGTTGCACCTTCAGAGGTTATATTCATACCTACTTGAGGTTTTATGCCTTGTTTACGGAATTCTGATATAGGAATAAGTTGTAGTAATTTAGGATCACGTTCTCCGAATCCTTCTAATGGTGATATTTCGACTTCCTTCTCCTCTCCTTCCTCCATGTCGATGAGTGTGTCTTCAATACCTTTAAGTACATGCCCTGCACCTACTATTATGGGAATTGCACCGTATATCTTATTTTCTAGTTGTATTCCTTCTTCTTCCGCAATTTTTTCGTTAGTTGTATCAAAAACTTCTCCGGTTTCTTGAATCCTCCCTGTATATTCTAATCTTAAAAAATCTCCTTTTTTAACTGACAAATCTCTAGCCTCCTGTGTGGTATTCTCTTTTTAAATTGATTTAGAACTTCATTATTCTTATAGTTTAAGATACGTATTACTGTTGGATAATTTTCAATATATTTATGTATAGTATCCTTAGGAATCCCTGCCTCCATTGAAGATAGAATTCTCTGCTTGTTATGACGGCTAAATCCCTGAGAAATACAATTTTGGATTTCTTCCAAATTTTTAAATGGCCTGTTTAATAGTAATGCATTTACAGTCTTTTTATCAATCAATGCCAGCATTTCAATATCCTCTATAGAATCTTCATTCACTCTTCTTAATATGTTCTCAGAATCCCTTATATTATTCAATGGTGCTCTACCATGAGTTATTTCTCTGTTTAATATTTTAATTGACTCTTTTGGTAGCATATTCTCCACTGATTTTAAATTAGAGTGGAGTATTGCCTCCCGTATCTTCGTTCCACTTACACCTTCAACTCTTTTTATGAAGATGAATTTATCCTTAAAATCAAATTCTATTTTTTTAAGAGATTTTGAAAGAGAGACTATTACATAATTATCTTCATCAAGTTTCCCATTGTACAGTATTTCTTTACTCTTCAAATCAACAATTTTATAAGGTTTTGGAACTACTGCAAATCCCTGGTTTATCCTGTGCATTATCTCATTAAATTCTCTAAATGGTTTATATCCCCTAGGAATGTGATCAGTATCCAAAGATTTGAACATTTTCGCTAGACATAAGGAGTATTGTCCAGACCCCATTATACCCATGGGAGGTCCTTCAACTACAATATCTGCTCCAACCCTGATTGCTGCATCTGCACGGGCTTTTCTAGTCATGATGTAAGGTAAACCTCTTCCACTACGCTCAAAAGGCCCAGGAACAATAGCAACAAAAATTCCATCGGATATCTGCTTTTTAGCTTCCATCATACAATGATTATGTCCATTATGAAGTGGTGAATACTCTGTGAAGTCTGCGATTATCTTAACATCATCCCTAATCTCCCCAAATACAGGTTTTTTCTTCACGTCTCCAAGTACTAGTTTTTTATCCTTTTTAAGGATATTCCCAACAAATTCTTCAATGTTAATCATTTATAAAATCTCAATATACGTATTCTAAAAAAGTATTTCTATTTTAAACAGGTGTTAGGCTAAATAGATACAAAATACCATTTTCTTTCTCTTTATTTTTTTATTGTGTGACAATTAATTAAAATTTAAACTAATTTTTTAATTAAAAAATTGATTTTCGAATTAAAAACTAAAACAACTTTTTTTATTAACATGATCACAATGATCTTATTTTTTTATAACTAAAAAAAGTTTATGAAATTTGAATACATTTCCTATTAATTTAGTAGATTTTTTAACCTTCAAAATTAACAAATAATATAATATAAAAAAAGATTTGGATAATTATTTACACAAAAAAGGTCTTATAAATGGATTTCTGGCTTAAAGATTGTAAAATCGTACCGGAAAATATTGAAATTTCCATATGTATTGAAGATGGTAAGATCAGATCCTTTAAAAAAATAGCTCCTCGAAGAGCGGAGATTATGAATATGAAGGGTTCAGTAATTTTACCTGGTTTAATAGATGCTCACGTTCATCTCAGAGATCCTGGATTAACTTATAAAGAGGATTTCAGGACAGGGACCAGTGCAGCGGTTGTTGGAGGATTCACCACAATATTGGACATGCCTAACACCATACCTCCTACTAACACTCGTCGGGCCTTCTTAGAAAAGCTTAAAATAGCTCGTAAAAAAAGTTTAATTGATTTTGGTTTTCACGCCGGGGTGGATAATACAATACATATAAAGAAAATCAATGACCTTAGACCCGTTTCCTTTAAAGTATATATGGATCTAGTTGAAGAAGACTTTTTAACGGATATTTTCAAGAGTATATCTAAAATCGATGATGATAAACCTCTTATTTCACTGCACTGCGAGGATAAAAAATTAATAAAAAATTATACAGAGAAAGAAAAAAGAAAGGGAAGATTTAACCCTGAAATTTATGCAAATGCCCGGCCACCACTGACTGAAGCCACTGCAGTTTCCAATGCTCTTTCATTGGCTCGAGATTATGGTTTAAACATACATATCTGCCATGTCAGTACCAAAGAATCTATTAATCTAATAAAAAAAGCTAAAAAATCAAATATTAATGTCACGTCAGAAATAACTCCCCATCATCTCCTTTTAAACTTAAGTTACCTAAAAAAGTGTGGTAACTTCGCAAAAACCAACCCCCCCCTGCGGGATAATGAAAATAAAATAGATATGAGTTATTTATCAAATATAGATATTATCGGAACTGATCATGCCCCCCACACAGTGACTGAAAAAGAAAAAAACATTTGGGATGCCCCTCCAGGGATTCCAAATTTAGAAACCACTTTACCCCTCCTTTTAACGGAGATAAACAGACATAATATGACATTTACAGATTTAAAGCGGTTAATATGTGAAAATCCAGCTAAAATCTTCAATCTCAAGAATAAAGGTTTTATAAAAGAGGGTAAGGATGCTGATATTGTAATAGTAAATATGAAAAAAGAAGGACTCATTAACCCTGATGATTTCAAATCAAAGGCAAAATATTCACCATTTAAAGGATTTAAAACTAAAGGGATGCCAATTATGACCATGGTGCGGGGAGAGATAGTTATGGAAGAAGGAGAGATTTTAAAGAATCAAGGAAAATTTGTTTATGACTAATCAATATAAATAATGAATTTAAAAGATTTTTATATAAAAATTATTAATACATAATTATCGATATTTAATCCGACGAAAAATTCAAAAATAGGTGGAAATATGTGTGAATCAACTGTTTACAGTATGGATGGAATTAAAATAATGGAAGATGTTATCTCTATAAAGATTGATGGTGACAAAATAGATTTGGCTGATATTTTAAATCAAAAAACACAGTTAAAAGGCCATATAGTTGAAATAGATCTGGATAAACACAGTATTTTTGTAGATCTAAAAAACTAATATTATACTTTAAATTTGTATTTAATAATAGAAAACTAAAAAAAAATAGTTTAGGTGGGAAAAATAAATCCACCTTCAATAAATTAGGATTCTTATTTTATTGAGAATGCTCCTTCAGGACAAGCTGTTATGCACTGATCACAGAGTATGCAGAAACCTTTAAGAGGTACTTTTTCACCTGGTTCAAGTTTCAGCATTTCATATGGGCATACATCCACACAGTCTCCGCACTCATTACAAAGTGAAGGATTGAACTGTACCCTTTTCCTTGTTACCACTTCACCATTCACAACTTTGTTAACATCCACCAGACTTAATGCTCCTTCAGGACATACTGTAGTGCAAGCACCACATCTAGTACACATGGCCAAGTAAGGTTCTTCAGTGGTTTTTATGTCACTAGGTACTTCCATCCCCATATTAGTTACTACTCTTATGGCTTCGGTTGGACAAATCCTAGCGCATGCTCCTAAGTTTATACATTTTTCTTCATCTAAGACTAATCCTTCTTCAGATGCTGGTTTAGCACGTCCTAACTCCACATCACATTCTATAGCTTCAACAGGACACATTTTTGCGCATAAACCACAATAAGTGCATACTTCCGGAAGCTCCACAGTGAGTTTAGATGGTTTCTCCACAATGAAGTCACCAGGACATTCTTCTACACAGATATTACATCCTATACAAGTTTCCTCATCAACTTCGAATTTATTCACTTCTTTGGAGCGTTTCTGAGGTTTCTTACCGGATATATAGACTGCATTCCAAGGGCAGGTTTGTGAGCATATTCCGCAGTAAATACACTTTTCTTCATCGATTTCGATGGTTCCACCTGGTTCTGAAAGGGTAATTGCTTCTACAGGACATTCTTCTACACACATTCCGCATCCAACGCAGTCTGAAATGTATATGGGTCCGGTTATTTCTTCTTCTCTTTTTGCAGGTTCTTTAACACCATCAATTCCTATAACGTCCACTGGACATATATCTACGCATCGTTGGCACATTACACAGTAACCCTCTAACGGAATTTTTTCCATTTCACCTTTATCCAGCTTCATAATCTGAGGTGGGCAAATTTCCACACATTCTCCGCATTCATCACATAATGAAGGGTTAAATACAATACGAGTCTCAGTCTTACCATCCTCACCAACCAGTATTTCACCGGTTTTAAGCGCGGCTTTAGGGCAAACTTCAACACATTTAGGCTCGCCTGCGCACATATCACAATAAATTACATCTTCTGGTGATACAGCTATGGCTGCGGTAGGACAGATTCCCTGGCATGCGCCGCATCTGATGCAGTCTTCTTTGTTGACTACTATCATTTTTTTATCACCTTTTAAGGTTAGATTCTATTGATTAGGTTTCCTTCACTATCGTATACTTCGAGGGTAGCTAATCTCATTTGACTGTCTATAGTGTGAGTTGCGCAGGATAGACATGGATCATAAGATCGTATTACCATTTCCATTAGGTTGAAAATGCTGTCATCCACTTCTACACCTGGTTTTATGTAGTCTTTTGCAACTTTCTGGATACCCATTTCCATAGCGGGATTATTCTGGATAGTTGCAACCACAATGTTAGCTTTGGTTATTTGACCGTTGTCGTCACAGGCGTAATGGTGAGTTAAAGTTCCTCTTGGTGCTTCTACTATTCCTACACCTTCACCGGCCTGTCTTTCCAATGGTTCTGGGAATTTAGGGCCTGATAAGTCATCTTCTAAAGCATCAGCAGCTAATTCCGTGGCTGCGACCAGTTCTATAAGTCTAGCCCAGTGGAATAAAAGGGTTTGCTGAGCGTATCCAAAGGTGTCTTTGAATTCCTTGAAGTAATCCTGTGCTTGTGGCGCAGCATCAGGCATTTTATCCGCTACATTTATTCTAGATAATGGTGCTACTCTGTAAATACCTTCAGGGTAACCTAGATCTTTAATGTATGGGAATTTCAGCCATGAATATGGTTTAACATGCTCTGCTATGGTATCCAAGTAATTTGCTGGTTTGAAATCTCTGAAAAAGTTACCTTCCTCATCATTTATTCTCACATCACCATCATAGACATCCCAAACACCATCCTTGGTTAAACCGGCGTGTTTGGTTACAATGTTACCTAATGTATTCACCAAGTCAATGTTTTCCACGAATATTGGTTTAGCCGTCTCTAAAGTTGCAACTGCTAATTCAACATTCCTTTGAGCTTTTTTCAAGAGATCTTTTTGAGTTTCATCATCAAGTTCTGTGGTAATTCCACCCGGAGTCGATGATGTAGGGTGTATTGATCTTCCACCAGTGGCTTTAACAATATCTAAAGCATTTTTTCTTAGTTCTATTGCTTGTAAAGCTAATTCTGGTGCGTCTTTTATGATCTGGAATACGTTTCTGGTTTTCCTATCTTTTCCTGCTATGAAGTCAGGTGCTGCCAAGAAGTAAAAGTGAAGTGCGTGAGAGTGGGTGTAAGACCCCCAATTCATGATCTCCCTCATACGGTAAGCCGTAGGGAGAATATCTGTGGTTTCTTCGAATCCGAAACAAGCATCAACAGCCTTAGCAGCTGCTAAGTGGTGTTGCACATCGCATATACCACAAATTCTGGGAACTATTCTTGGTACTTCTTCAATGTTTCTCCGCTGCAAAAATTTTTCAAATCCACGGAACTCCATAACATGAAGTTTAGTGTCCTCTACATTACCTGCTTCATCTAGTTCTACGGTGATTTTAGCATGACCTTCAATTCTAGTCACTGGTTCCATTGTTAACTTAACCATCTATTTTCCCTCCTTTTTCACTTTCATAGGTACTAATGCAGATGCAAATGTGAATTGATAGAATGTTCCCACCATATCATCTACTTCATTTGCTACTTCTTCTGGGTCTACTGTTTTGTCTCTTTCTACTCCGAAATCGGATCCTATAGCAGAAATCATCTTAGCACCTTGATCCATAACATTTGGAGTTGGTCCGTAGCATCCTCTACACTGAACGGCTATAGTAGGACATTCTGCTCCACAAATAGATGTGGTTGCTGGACCCATACAAATTAGTCCCTGCGGAACTAGGCACATTTCTGGTTCTGGTACGCCTAATTCGAATTGTCTTATGATTTTATCCATAGCCATTCCCTCTGGAGGTTTTTCCCTAGGACAAACTTCACATAAATTAGTTTTTGGTAAAGTTATTTCTTTACCCGTGAGTAAAGCTACAAGTTTCTCTGCAAGAACATCCGATTTACATGGACATCCGGGTATCGCGAGATCCACATCTATAGCTTCTGCTAATGGTCTTACTCTACTTTCTAAGTGTGGTATCTGTTCGTGTGGTATAACACCTTCGGGGTTAGGTGTACTGGGTGAGTTAATGTAAGCTTCCTCGATAAGTTCTTCGGGTGTGTGGAGGTTTCCCACTCCAATTGGTCCACCGTAACATGCACAAACACCGTATGCGATGACTATTTTGGCTTTTTTCCGGAGCATTTCCGCTAATTCACGGTTTTCATCGTTACGTATTCCACCTTCTATTATGATAGCATCTATATCATCAGGCACTTCATCATATTTTACGTCCATTAGTACTGGGCTGAATTCGAAGTCTGCCAATTCCATTACATCTAAAATTGCTTCGTGAATATCTGCAATGGACAGGTGACATCCGGAACATCCTGCCAGCCACATAGTTGCGATTTTAGCTTTTTCTGCCATTTAATTACACCTCTTATGCTTCAACTGCTAACTGTTCTTTGAGTGGGGATGGTCCAAGAGCTCTGATACGATTAACCATCATGGTTACTGTATCTGCAAATTTTTCTCCTTCAGATGCAGATATCCAATCATGGTGTATTCTTTCTCTGCCAATTCCCAATTCATCTGCTAGTTTGTAAATCAATCTCATTCTTCTGTCTAACTTGTAGTTCCCAGCGTCGTAGTGACAGTCACCATGATGACATCCAGCTACGATAACACCGTCTGCTCCTTCTCGGAATGCCTTAAAAATAAATTGTGGTTCAATACGTCCCGAGCACATTACCCTTATTACTCGGACGTTTGGAGGATATTGCATCCTTGCAGTACCAGCAGTGTCGGCTCCACCGTAGGAGCACCAGTTACAACAAAACATAACAAGTCTTATATCATCCTCAGCCATAGAGTTTCCTCCTAAATTTTTCGATTTATATTATTAAATGTACCTTAAAATTTGTACATTAATATATGGATATAAAAATAGTTATTATAAAGCTTACTTATAAAACAAATTCGAAAAGCTTATATATTTGAATATGTATTTTTTAATTTTTAATACATCTAATAAACGCTTATGAATGTTTAATATGATTAATTAAAGATTAAAACGTTATGAAATCCTTAAAATTAAATATTTATAACTAAATTTAAGGTAATGAATCTTAATTATAATTTTTAAGAATATTTTATAGATTTAAACATTAATAACTCGATAAAATTTAACTATCGTTAACTAAGAAGAATTATTAAATAAAATAAACTATAAAAAATAGTATAATTACTAGAATAAGTAAATTAAACAAATTTATTTTTAATAACATTGGTGGGTGGTTGAACTGTTGCTTGAAATAACTGATCTAGCCGTAAAAGTGAATGAAAAAGAAATTCTAAGTGACATAGATTTATATATTGATGAAGGAACTACACATGTTCTTTTAGGACCTAATGGCTCTGGGAAAAGTACTTTATTTATGAGTATACTCGGATTCCCCAAATATAAAGTAACTAATGGAGAGATCATCTTTAAAGGTGAAGATATAACTAATTTATCCACCACAGAACGAGTGAAAATGGGTATAGGCGTTAGTTTCCAGAACCCTCCATCTATAAGAGGAGTAAAACTCAAAGATCTTCTAAAAATTGAACATCATGAAAGCGGGAAGGAATTAAGCCCAGATATGACAGAACTCTCCAACAAACTTAAATTCGACGATAAATTCCTAGAAAGAGATGTAAATCTGGGGTTTTCAGGGGGAGAAGTTAAAAGATCAGAAGTATTACAACTCTTAGCACAACAACCCGACTTCATAATGTTTGATGAACCTGACTCGGGAGTTGACATCGAAAATGTGGAACTTTTGGCTGAAGAAGTGAACACTTTACTAGATAAAGATAAAAAACCGGGATTAAGAAAAAAATCTGGACTTTTAATAACTCATCTTGGCTACATACTCAATTTTGTAGCAGCGGACACCGCTCATGTACTTATGGATGGTAAAATAGCCTGTTCAGGAAATCCCAATGAAATTTTAGAAGACATTAGGAAAGAAGGATTTAAAGGATGTGTAGAATGTTGCAATCTGATACACTAAAAAAACAGGCTGAAAAAGCTAAAAAGAAGAAAGCTGCTTTAGGCAAAGATGTAGAATTGGAAAAATTTAAAGCAGAAGAAGCAGGCGAACATGAAAAAATGGAATCCCTAGAGGAACTTTCAGAAAAATATAAAAAAGATATTCTCAAAGTAGGAGTCCAACCAACGGGGGCAGGGAGAGCAGGTTCTTTCTTACAAATTGACCAATCCGGAGTGTGTAGTAACTGCAACACAGAATCCATAGAACTCATGAACATGAAAGATGCTCTTAAAAAGTATGATTGGGTAAACGATTATATGTGGAAGGCTGTCGCTATAGACACTGATAAATACACAGCTGAAACTGCCTTAAGAGAATCGGGAGGTTATTTTATAAGGTCGTTACCAGGTACAAAGGAAGTGTTCCCTATTCAGGCTTGTATGTTTATTGGTGGTTCAAACGTAGCTCAAACAGTCCATAATGTTATAATCGCCGAAGAAAACAGTGAATTACATATCATAACCGGTTGTACAACCGGATCAGATATCCAAAGAGCACTACATGTCGGAGTATCAGAATTTTACCTCAAAAAAGGCTCAAAGATCACATTCACCATGGTACATAATTGGGCAGAGGAAGTAGAAGTTCGGCCCCGTACTGGGATTATAATGGGAGATGATACCACTTATATTAGTAACTACATCCTTACCAGCCCAGTTAAGACAATTCAAACTTATCCAACTGCTTACTGTCAAGGAAAAAACTCAAGGGCTGTATTCCAATCCATATTGGGGGGTCAGAAAGAGTCTCTATTGGATTGTGGTTCTAGAGCTATTCTTACAGGTGATAATTCTAGTTCAGAGATGATTACTAGGGCTGTTTCAAAGGATAAATCCCAAATATACACTCGAGGACATCTGGCCGGCAAATCTCCAAATGTTAAAGGACATTTAGAGTGTATGGGACTAGTTTTATCGGATGATTCACTGATATACTCTGTTCCAGAGCTTGAAGGAAGTTCAAAGGATCTAGAATTATCCCATGAGGCAGCAGTGGGTAAAATAGCTGAAGAAGAAGTTTTATACTTAATGTCACGTGGTTTAACTGAAGATGAAGCTGCAAGCATGATTGTGCGGGGATTCCTAAGCTTGGACATCACCGGACTGCCACCAGAACTCGCGGCTGAAACCAAAAGAATGCTAGACTTGAGCTTGCAAGGTATGTAAAATTATCTTAAATAATTTTAGTTATTAGCATTCTAAATTTTTTTTGTAAAATTAGCATATCCTATGTAAGTTTAAAATTTAAAGTAAAAGTTTTAAAGGAATAAATAAAATATTTTAAGTGGAGATTATTCCGAAATTATTATGAATTCACCTACTTTCTCCACTTTCCCAAATGGAACAAGTAAAGTATCTCCTTTTTTTTGGGCACCTTTAACATTTACATTTCTGCCTTTATCCACTTTTATGACTACATCAGTTATTTTACCAGTTTTTCCATTAATTATAAGTTCATCGAGCTCTCCTAATATTCGTGCATTATTTGTAGCCACTTGATATCCTTTAATTTCACTCCAAACTTTTTCTTCCCCTTTAATAAGTTTCCTCTCTTCCACAACCATATTTATCACCCTTAATTTTTTACGAGTTACTTGTGAGATGTTCTTCTAGGAATTTGATGTCATCTTGGCTATTAATATTTAAAGCCAGTTCAATTTCGTTAATGAAAAGAACTTCCTCATCTTGTTGCTTGTTTATACTCCTCAAAATATTTAAACCTGATGGTATTATGCCCTTCAATTGCCAAGATGGTTTCAAATTATATCTTCTAAAAAATTCTGGATGAACCGCAACGCACAGGGCATCTTTACCACAATTTTCATAATATTTTATAACATAATCCAAAGTAGAACTTTTTATGAAAGGTAAATCTGCAGTAATTGTTAACAAAACTTGATCCGGATTAAATTTTGAGATTATAAAACTCAAATCTGATAAGTATCCATCTCCCGGAGTTCTAATTACTTCTACATTCTTATTTATGAGGTATTCTTCTGTTTTGGGAGTGTATTTGGTAGTTGCAACAATAATGCTATCTATTTTTTCTGCACCATCCACAGCCTGAATGACACTTTCTATCATGGGCTTACCTTTGATCACAATAAGAGGTTTTTCTAGTTGTGATTTCATTCTTGTGCCTTTTCCTCCAGCCATTATCAAAGCAGTTATCATTGAGAGCATTTCCCATTATTTTAAAAAGCTATAATTCTTATGGATACAATTAAGCACAGTTTATGTACTATTTGATAATATAAAATCCTAATTTTTTTGAAAAACTTAATTTACTTTTGATTAACTTTATTTGACATTATTATTTAGTCTTGCTCTGTTGCAGTTTTTTTCGCCGGCCTAATATACAGGCCCCTCCCCTTAAACCCCCCAATGGAATTTTAGGAGTTCCCATAGAGTTCATGCATCGTGCCATAACCGCTGCTCCCAATGCAAGGGCATCTGATACAAAAATGGTTTCTTTGAAGTGATTTTTAGTATAATCTAGAATTAAGTTTGGTTTTCTGCCTGTTATACCTGCCCTACCGGTCACTCCCAGTACTGAACCGTCTTCAATAACTCCTTCGTCTACTGCTTCTTTTACTAATCGTTTCACTATCAAGGCGCTTACATGATCGAGAGTAGCGAATAAAGTATGTATACCGGCTTCTGAGTATATTTCATGGCCGATTTTAATGAGTTGGGGAATCTTATCACCATTAGTCCCTATATCACATCCTATAAGTGTGGTGCCCGCATTGTAAGCTGCTACCGGGTCAACTGGTACTGTTCCAAATCTATCCCGTCCTTCTGGGACTTTTCGGATGTCAACATGTTCATGAACCTTTTCTGCGTAGGTTTTAGCTGCCTTCCAATCGGCATTTTTTAGTATATCCTTTGTATAAAGGTCTAATGCGGCTCCCCCTCTTTGATCTACTTTTTCAGTTCCGCGTATTATGGCATCTGATATGGCACCTGCTAAGCCACAGAAGTTTCCAACTGTGCGTGCGTAGGGTTCTTCAGCGTTGGTTATTCGGCCAGCCAGTGTGGTTCCGAAGTCCATGGACACCACCGGATTGCGATAATCTATATTAGTCCATTTAGCACCTGCTTTAATGCCTGCGGTTACTAATTCTCCTTCCATTTCATTAGCAACCACTACCTTTCCTGTTGGAGGAACCACACTCACCACTGCTCCGTCGAACATCACTTGATCAATGAGAGTATAACCTCTCAATCGTTCCGGGAAATTCTCAATAGACATCGCCGGAGCCATTTTACGGGGTGGTATACCTGCCTCTAAACATCCATTTGCTAATGCTATTATAAGATCTCCCACCTCTTCCGGGGATGCAAATCCTGCTGTAACACCAGTTGAGCGCACTACAAAATCAAGATCCTCATCTATATCTATTTTAGATCTTTTAACTGATTCCAGGATGGTGTCTTTCACCATTTCTGAGACGGATTCTTTGGTGAGTTCTACTTCCCATACTGTCTCACCAAAGACTTTCTCTCCTTTCTTTGGTGGTCTTATGTCTCTTGTCATCTTCACTGTTTTATCCAGAAGATAAGTGTGACTATTTTTTAGATTTGTGGCAGTTAAAATACATTTAGTAGTGGTGTTTCCTAATTCCACTGATGCCACGATATAATAAACATCAGGTTCCGCGGATGTTCCAGCTCCTACTTTTTTTCTTACGCTATAAGGATTTGATTTTACATCTTCGATAGTTATGTACTTGCTTTTTGCAATGGTTGGTTTGGGACTTCTACTAAATATTCTCTTAAATGGCGACAAAGAATACCCCCTAAATACATATTAAATTTGTTCATCAAAAGAAGAATATATATTATTGTGAATTTTAGTACCGGAAAATAAATTAAAATTATTAATAAATTTAGAATTTAAAAAAAAAGAAAAAATTAATAGGGTTGATTTATTTAAATCAGCCTATCTTATTTTTATAGTAGTTTGAAGAATGGGTGTTCCTCTATGGGCTCTGTTCCAATATCCTTCGCAGCTTCGGCCATGAAGATGTCACACATTGCGCAGGCAGGGAATGCCATTTGAGCATTTTCAATTGGTCCTATGAGGACAAAATCTCCTCCAGCCATTAGCATGATTAGGTTTGATCCTACGTCGGCTACTGGCCAGGCTTCTGGATGTCCCATTCC
>Ga0182021_10001184_pt1 | contig 29575 bp, 24 predicted proteins | sample 612E3MmetaG_FD_120493 | JGI IMG/M metagenome (GOLD analysis project Ga0182021, IMG submission 120493) | Permafrost microbial communities from Stordalen Mire, Sweden - 612E3M metaG (Illumina Assembly) | ecosystem: Environmental > Terrestrial > Soil > Wetlands > Permafrost | place: Sweden... | reverse complement strand
CCGCCGCCGGCGGACTCTTCGTGATGAACTCGAAGCTCCGGTCGCCGTATACCGTGATCTCCACCGGAATGGTGATCCCGTTGGCTTCCTTGGTGCGCTCGTTGAACTGGGCGACGAACTGGCCGATGTTCACCCCGTGCTGACCGAGCGCGGGACCCACCGGCGGAGCGGGCGTCGCCTGACCGCCCGCGCACTGAAGCTTGATCTTCGCGATGATTTCCTTGGCCATGTCCTGGAACCCTTTGAACGTTCGACGGGTTTTGGATTTAGATGCTCTCTACCTGCCAGTACTCCAGCTCGACCGGCGTCGGTCGGCCGAAGATGGTGACCTCGACGCGCACCACCCCCTTCGACGGGAGGACCTCCTTGACGATGCCGGAGAAATTCTCGAACGGACCTTCGTTGATCTTGACCGAGTCGCCCTCGCGGAAGTCGATCTTGAGCTTGGGCTGCTCGGGCTCACGGTCGGCCTCGCCCAGGACCTTGTCCACCTCGTGCTTGGGCATCGGCACGGGCTTGACGTTCGGAGCGGCCCCGACGAAGTCCCCGATCCCGGGCGTCTCACGCACCAGGTACCACGTGTTGTCGTTCAGCACCATCTCCACGAGCACGTACCCCGGGTAGATCTTGCGCTCCGACACGCGCTTCTTCCCGCCCTTGATCTCCGAAACCTTCTCCGTGGGAACCAGCACCCGGACGATCTGGGTATCCAGCCCGGCCGCCTTGATCCGCTTCTCCAGACTTTCCTTGACCGTGTCCTCTTTGTTGGACTGCACCCGCAGGACATACCAGCGGTTTTCCGTTTCGACCATGGAAGCCGTCACCTCAGATTCGCCTATGGAGCCGACGAAACAGGAAGCCCCGGTCCGTTGCCTGGAACGGGTTGAATATCCTTGAGAGACGATTCACCGAATCCACGCGTCGTGCGGGGACAGGAACAGAGTTTCGACCGGGTCCCGGGTTACCGGGACTTCCACGGTCCTTTCATTTCCTTTGGTGAAGTCCCTCGTCTCAATGAAAAAAGGTCGCAATCAGGAAGGTCCCACCCCACTCGTTACGACATCTCTTCCGCCCGTCACTTGGGCGTAGCGGTTAACCTGGGCAGAATCCCTATCAGCTGAAAGAACGGCTGAATCACCCACCGGTCCGCACACCAGAGAAACGCTCCCAGGAGCAGCACGATGACAATCACGACGCCCGTGGCCACCAGCACCTCGCGCGAGGTCGGCCAGGTGACTTTCTTCATCTCGAGTTCGGTCTCGATGAGAAAGTCCGCAAGGCTCGCCCGGTTGGTGACGTAAAGGGCGCACCCCAGGAACACCGCAAGAATCATCCCCGGGACCCAATACCCGACATAGTACGCCGTGGAGTGGGTGAGGGCCCCCATCCACTGGAACGTTTGCAGAGTGGCCCAGATTCCGAGGGCCGCGAAACCCGCCGCGGCGATCCCTCGGGACCAGACCCCCTGACCCCGCTTGTACAAGCTCAAAGCCATCATCGGCCCCGATGGTCACTCGCATGGCAGGGGAGGCGGGATTCGAACCCACAACATCCGGTTTTGGAGACCGGCGCTCTGCCAGTTGGAGCTACTCCCCTTCTCAATTACTTCTTCCGACTGTTGTGCACCGTGTGCTTCCCGCAGCTCCGGCAGAACTTCTTCATGCTCAGCTTCTTGGCCTCACGGGTCTCCAGACTCGTGCGGTAGCCGCGGTTCTTGCACTCGGAACATTCCATCGTCACGTACTCGCGCATGCCTCACCCGAGCATCTTGGTGACGATGCCGGCCCCGACCGTCCGTGATCCTTCACGAACGGCGAACCGACTCTGCTCTTCCAGGGCGACCGGGGTGATCAGCGTCACTTCGAGTCGGGCGTTGTCGCCCGGCATCACCATCTCCGCCCCGCCCAGCAACTTCACCTCTCCGGTCACGTCCGTGGTCCGGATGTAGAACTGAGGCTTGTACCCGGTGAAAAACGGGGTGTGACGCCCGCCTTCGTCCTTGCCCAGCACGTAGACCTCGGCCTCGAAATGGGTGTGCGGGGTGATGCTGCCCGGCTTGGCCAGCACCTGGCCGCGCTCGAGGTCCTCTTTCTCGATGCCTCGCAGGAGTGCCCCGATGTTGTCGCCGGCAATCCCCTCGTCGAGCGTCTTGTTGAACATCTCGACGCCGGTGACGACGCTCTTGCGGGTCTCGCCGAAGCCGACGATCTCGATATCGTCTCCGACGCGGACCTTCCCGCGCTCGATACGGCCCGTCCCGACCGTCCCGCGTCCCTTGATGCTGAACACGTCCTCGATCGGCATGAGGAAAGGCTTGTCGATGTCGCGGATCGGGTCCGGAATGGCGGCGTCCACCGCGTCCATCAACTCGAAAATGCACTTCGCGTTCGGGTCGTTGCGGTCGCCCGAGGGGTTCTGCATCGCCTTGATCGCCGAGCCGCGGACGATCGGAATCTTGTCCCCGGGGAATTCGTACTCGTTCAGCAGTTCTCGAATCTCCAGCTCGATGAGGTCCAGCAGTTCCGGATCGTCCACGAGGTCCACTTTGTTGAGGAACACCACGAGGGCCGGAACGTTCACCTGACGGGCCAGCAGGACGTGCTCACGGGTCTGGGGCATCGGGCCGTCGTCGGCGCCCACCACCAGGATCGCCCCGTCCATCTGCGCCGCCCCGGTGATCATGTTCTTGATGTAGTCGGCGTGACCGGGACAGTCGATGTGCGCGTAGTGACGCTTGGCGGTCGAATACTCGACGTGCGCGACGGCGATGGTCACGATCTTCGACGCGTCACGGACCGTCCCGCCCTTCGCGATGTCGGCATACGACTTCGACTTGGCGAGTCCCGCTTTCTCCAGACACAGCGTGATCGCGGCCGTCAGCGTCGTCTTGCCGTGGTCGATGTGTCCAATGGTCCCGATGTTGACGTGCAGCTTCGTGCGCTCGAATTTCTGCTTTGCCATTGCCGGGTAACCTCCCAAAGAGTGAATTGACTATTGCCGTGTTCTTCTCTTCCCCAGCAGCACCCTTGCCCCGCCCCGTCGGGAAAAGAGCTCATACGACAAATGGAGCTGCTGCTGGGAATTGGACCCAGGACCTCATCCTTACCAAGGATGCGCTCTACCAGCTGAGCTACAGCAGCAGACCCAAGTCTCGAGGTCCCGAAACGCAGTGAGTCTCGACCGAGACCCCCTCATGTGTTCGAAAACAAAGCAAACCCAGCCCCGCACAGGACTAGTGGAAATCGAGAATGATACTCCTCTTCCTCGTGGTGTCAACAGAAAAACTGCGAAAATAGCATCCCGAGCAGGAATGGAGCGGGCGATGGGAATCGAACCCACGTAACCAGCTTGGAAGGCTGGAGCTTTACCATTAAGCTACGCCCGCTGATCTTCATATTAAATGGTGGGGAGAGAGGGATTCGAACCCCCGTAGGCATCGCCAACAGATTTACAGTCTGTCCCCTTTAGCCACTCGGGCATCTCCCCACCGTCAGGCAATTCAAGGGGTGCTTCCAGTAGAGATGCCGGACAGGCTGCCCCGGTGCGCCCTGCGACCCATGGGAAAACATAAGTCCAGTAGCCTGAAGCCTTTACGCTCTGGCCGCCAGGCCGGCATTTCCTGGAGCTAGCGGTGAGAATCGAACTCACAACCCTCCGCTTACAAGGCGGAAGCTCTACCGTTGAGCTACGCTAGCCCTTCGCTCTCGAAACACCCATGATACCCCTGCATTACGCAGAATGCAAACGATAGGTGATTTTTTTCTTATTTTTTTGTAAAATTTAATCCGTCGGGCTGTTTTTCAGACCTCGGACGGGGCCAGAAAAGCAGGCGCCTGGGCGTAACTCGTGAAATGAACCAGTGTTACGACAAATAACCAGCGGGGGGGGCGATTCTGGCACTGGAAAGGCCGTTTTCCTGCTAGTGCGAGCTCAGTTCCGCCAGGCGTTCGAGGAACTTGGAGACCGGGATCGGCTCAGGCGCCGCCAAAAGAAGCGGGATGCCGCCTGGCGCGAAAATCCCGGCAGGCGAGCCCTTGTTCGCAGCCTCGACGCGGATTTCGTCCCGGGTCACAACGAGCGAGAGGTTGACCGCGGAGAAGGTCAGGGGCTTGGTTTCAAACACCGGCAGCCCCCACTGCCCGCTCAGAAGGAAATTTAGGTTGCGGAGGGCGGCGGGCGTGAGCGTGCCCGTGGTGTTGTCGGCGAGGGCAAGCGCGGCGTGGAGCGTCCCGGCCTCGCCGAGACGTCCCGAGGCGTCGAGTTTCACGCGAAGCCTCCCGGTGAGGTCTCCGAGGCGGATCTCCTTGGGGAGGCGAGCGAGGTCCACTGCGGTCCATGCGTCGAGTTTCCAGTTGTTGCGGGGGGCGGAGTCGTCCGGAAAGAGGTTCGTCAGGGTAAGCTTCCCGTCGGACGGCTCCAGGAGCCCCGACAGGGTTTCGCCCAGGATGGGCCTGACGAGGCCCTTCACCCAGGGGAGGGGTTTTGCGATGACGGTGAAGGCGTGGCGGGCGTCCGCGATCTCGAGTGTGGCGCCAAGCCGGCCGCGCTCGGTCCTGGCGGTTAGGGTTCCGTGAATCGCGTCCTCTTCCGTGAGCTCGGCCCTGCCGACCACGGAGGTGAGTGGGACGACTTCCGAGCCCAGGCGGAATCGAGCGGTGAAGTCGGAGAGCGACAGGCTCCGCAGGTCGGAGCTGTTCTCGATGTTATGGAGCATGTGCAGGAGGGGACGTGCGGGCGGCTTCGCCCATGTTTCCAGGTCCATCGAGAACGTTCCGCCCTCGAGGGCGAGTTCGCCCGGTAGGTCCGGCCGGGGAGCCTGGTAGACGCCGCGGGTTGCCTGGAGTCCCGGGGCGCCCAACCCCGCCTCCCGGATGACCACGCCCGAAAGTCCGTATTGGCCCGAAACGTCGCGCCGCGTCAGTCGCAGTTCGACCGGGACGCCCAGCCGCTCCGAAAGAGTACCTGACAGCCGCAGTTCCTCCCAGCTCGCCGACCTCGATAGAACAACCACGACGATGAGAATTAGAGGCAGGATGCACACGAGGAGAACGATGAGCCAGCTGAGCCGTCGGGCGACGGATTCACGCACGAGCCACAGGAGCGACCGCCGGCGGGAAAGGCCGGTGATTCCCCGTGGTTGGGTTTCTGGAGGCTTGGAGTTGTCCATCCCGTGTTCCCCCGGCAAGTACGCGGACTTCCGCGGAGGGTTAGTATAGGGTTCCGTCCGGCGTGAATCAAGCGTCGCGTCGGGTTCGTCGTGGAAGGCGTCATCCGCTCGACGAAGCGCCGGGCGGCGGCGTCCACGCCCTCACAGATCCTTAACCTCGTACCCGCCGCTCTGCCGGGTGGTGACCAGGTCGAGCTTCGTGGTGGAACGCTCGACGACCATGCGCCGGAGGATGACGAGGTCGGCGGGGATGATTTCGCCGGCGCGCTTTTCCAGCTCGTCCATCGGCACGCGGACGATGGCGCCTTCGAAACTCGGCTGGGCGAGCGTCCCGTGCGCAAGCTCCGCCTCGAAGACGTCGAGAATGAACAGGGCGTGGGGCGGCGGGCCTTCGATGAGAAGATCGGTGACGCGGCCGAGCCACCGGGGCGTGGGACGCCCCAGGCCGGTCTCTTCGCGCATCTCGCGTCGGGCGGCGTCCTGCGGGGTCTCGCCCTCTTCCATCTTTCCGCCCGGGAGCGCGAGGAGTCCCTTGTAGGGTTCCCGGGTGCGACGGATGAGATGAATCCGCCCGGGCTCCCGCAGAACGAGGAGCGTCCCGTGGACAGGTTTGATTTCGGGCGTCGGCGGCTCGGGAGCATTCATACCATCGACCCGGCAAAGGCGCGACCTTGCCCGCGAGCATCGGACCTCAGCCGCGCGGGAACTTTTTCCCCGTCAGCTTCTCGTAGGCCTCGATATACTTGGCGGAGGTTTTCCGCACGACCTCGTCGGGGAGTTCGGGCGCCGGCGGGGTCTTGTTCCAGCCGGACGCCTCCAGCCAGTCGCGCACGAACTGCTTGTCGAACGAGGCCTGCGGACGTCCCGGCGAATATTGCTCCACCGGCCAGAAGCGCGACGAGTCGGGCGTCAACGCCTCATCCACCAGCATCAGCTCCCCGTCGACCAGTCCCCACTCGAACTTCGTGTCGCAGACGATGATCCCGCGCCCCAGGGCATAGTCCCTCGCCTTGACGTAGAGCGCGATGGACCGGTCGCGGACTTGTTGGGCCGTCTCGTCGCCCAGCAGGTCGGCCATCGCCTCGAAGGACAGGTCCTGGTCGTGTCCGCTTTCCGCTTTGGTGGTCGGAGTGAAGATGGGCTTGGGCAGTCGCGAGCTCTCGATCAGTCCCTCAGGCAACTTGACCCCGCAGACCTCCTGGCGCTCGCCGTAGGATTTCCACCCGGAGCCCGCGAGGTACCCGCGCACCACGCACTCCACCGGCAGGACCTGGGCCTTGTGGACGAGCATGGATCGGCCGGCCAGCATCTCGGCGAAACGTCCCAGCGCGGGGTCGATGGCCGCGATGTCGCTCGCGGCGGTCGGCGCGCTCACCAGGTGCGACCGTGTCTCTTTCTTCAGGTGGTCGAACCAGAAGGCCGAGAGCTGCGTGAGCACGCGACCCTTCTCGGGGATGCCCGTCGGCAGGATGCAGTCGAACGCCGAGATGCGGTCCGTCGCCACGATGAGGAGATGGGTCCCCAGGTCGTAAATGTCTCGGACCTTGCCCCGTCGCACGGGGAATTTGCGGATTTCCGTCACGAGCACCACGTCGGACATGGAAACTCCGAGTTTGTGCAGGACCGAAGCCGGGCCAGACGCGCCGATGCGGTGTACCAGACCCGGGGCGTGCATTCAAGGGAAAAACTTGCACCTTGCAAGTGGCGAGGAAGCCGGTTTATACTGCTACTTGCTTCTGACCTGTCGACTGGGGACTTGTTGACTTGCGACTCGTTTATCCCACAGGGAGGAGTCCAAGACATGGATCTGTCCGGACTCGCCGCGACGTCCGTGGATCAAGGTTCCCCCCTGGTCACCGTCTGCATTCCCCACTGGCAGGGAGGACCGCTCGCCAAACTGTGTCTTCGGTCCATCCGTGCGTTCACCGATGCGCCGACCTATGAGGTCATCGTCGTCGACAACGGGTCCAAGGACGCGTCGCTCGACTACCTGCGCTCGGTGCGGTGGATCCGGCTCATCGAGCGGCCCAAAGAGACGCACGCCGACTGGCCCGGGAACGTCGCCTCCGCCTGGGACCTGGGGGTGCGCGAGGCCAAGGGAAGCTACTTCATGATCATGCACGCCGACGTGTTCGTCCGGCGTGCCGGGTGGCTCGCACGATTCGTGAAGGCCCTGGAAACCAGCGACCGCATCGGCGCGGCGGGCGGGTGGAAACTCGAGACGCCTCATCCGCTCCGCGCGGCCCTCAAGCGCGCGACCGACTTCAAGGCCCTGAAACTCCGGCTCCTGCGCCGACTCGGCCGCCCCGCTCCTCCTCCGCCCAGCCGGGAACTCTACCCAAGGGACTACTGCGCCATCTACCGCATCGCGCCCATCCGCGAGCACGGGTTCAGCTTCCTGCAGCGCACCGCCACCCCCGGACAGGAGATGTTCGAGCAACTCAAGTCGGCCGGCTTTGCAGCGCAGATGATCCCCGTGGGCGAGCTGATGACGTTCATTCACCACGTGGCGCACGGGACGGCGGGGGTCTCGGCCGAGGCGCGGCTCCAGCGCGGACATGCCCAGCGGAAGGTCGAGCGCCGCACCGAAGACCTCTTCGCCCAGCCGCTTGTCCGCGAACTCCTCTCCGACGAATCGCTCGATACGTAAAAAAGAGAGGCGGCCTCTCGGCCGCCTCTCTTCGTTCATCGATTGTCCTCGTTCCCCGGCTTGCGTATTCATGGCCATCAGGAACTCGGTGTCAGGACACGCCCTGCTTGACCGGGAGAAGGTTCTTGAGGTTGAGGCGCTTGGAGGCGTCGAGGATTTCGATGCCCACGATCCGGTCGTCTTTTCCAAGATCGAGAACCACGTCCTCGGAAACCCGTTTGTTCACGGTTCTCTGTCCGCGGTCGTCCAAGCGAAGGTAAAGCAGGTCTGTTTTGGCGTTGTACACGACTTGCATTGGGTCACTCCCACTTGCCGTAGAACACGTACACGGTCACAATGACCGTATCATCTCCCTCGGTGACGTAGAATACCTCCACTCTCTTCTGCTCGTAGTGCTTGCCTAGGCGTTTTTGTTTGAAGTCATACGTCTTGAATCTCCCCCTTCGTCCGTGCTTGGCCGGAATGACCGATCCGGTCTCCAACACGTCTCGAATTTCGCGTTCGCTGGCTCCGCGCTCCTTAGCGCGTTCAGCGGCATGCGGGTCGATCCTGATGTTCCTGGGCTCCATGGCAGTCAAGGTCCCGAAATGACGTTACGTATTCATGGCCATCAGGAACTCGGCGTTGGTCTTGGTCTTCTTGAGCTTGTCGATCAGCAGTTCCATGGCCTCGACGGGGTTCATCTCGTTGAGGACCTTGCGGAGCACCCAACTGCGGCGGAGTTCCTCGGCGTCCACGTAGAGGTCCGGCCGGCGGATGCCCGACTGGGCGATGTCGATGGCCGGGAAGACCCGCTTCTCCATGAGCCGCCGGTCGAGGCGCAGCTCCATGTTGCCGGTCCCCTTGAACTCCTCGAAGATCACCTCGTCCATCCGGCTTCCGGTGTCCACCAGCGCCGTGCCGATGATCGTCAGCGACCCGCCTTCCTCGATGTTTCGCGCCGCCCCGAAGAACCGCTTCGGACGCTGCAGCGCGTTCGAGTCGATGCCTCCCGACAGGATCTTGCCGGAGTGAGGCATCTCCACGTTGTGCGCCCGCGCCAGCCGCGTGATGCTGTCCAGCAAAATCACCACGTCCTTGCCGAACTCCACCATGCGCCGCGCCTTCTCGATCACCATCTCCGCCACCTGCACGTGCCGCGACGCCGGTTCGTCGAACGTCGCGCCGATCACTTCACAGTCCACCGACCGCTCCATGTCCGTCACCTCTTCCGGCCGCTCGTCGATCAGCAGCACGATGACGTAGCACTCGGGACTGTTGTGCAGGATGGAGTTGGCGATGAGCTTGAGCAGCACGGTCTTGCCGGTATAGGGCGCCGCGACGATGAGCCCGCGCTGTCCCTTGCCGATCGGAACCAGCAGGTCCATGATGCGCATCGAGATGTCGCATCCCGGATGTTCGAGCACCAGCCGCTCGTCCGGAAAGAGCGGGGTGAGGTTGTCGAAGTTCACGCGGTCCTGCAGCGTCTCGGGGTCCTCGTGGTTGACCGCCTCCACCCGCAAGAGCGCGAAGTAACGTTCCTTCTCCTTCGGCGGACGGATCTGTCCCGACACGATGTTCCCAGGCCTCAGGCCGAACCGCCGGATCTGCGAGGGCGAAACGTATATGTCGTCGGGACACGGAAGGTAGTTGTAATCGGGTGAGCGCAGGAAACCGAACCCGTCGGGCAGGATCTCCAGCACCCCTTCCCCGTACATCAGGCCGTTCGCCTTCACGCGGTTCTTCAGGATCATGAAGATGAGGTCCTGCTTCTTGAGTCCCGTGTACTCGATCAGTCCTTCCTTCTTGGCGGTCGCCAGGAGCTGGGCCATCGTCAGCTTTTGCAGCTCCGAGATGTGCAGCTCGCCCTTCTTGGCTTCCTCATACCTCTCGTTTTCCTTCTCCTCGACGACGATTGTTTCCTCGTCGTCCATCGCCGGCCTCTCTTTCTTCACTTCGGTTTCCTTGATGTCGTTCTCTTGGACGGGGTTTTCCTTTGCGGCGGGGGGTTTGGGCTGTCTGGTTGCAGCCATTGCGGCACTCCTTCTTCCTGACGGATGAAACGGTTGGTTGGATTTCCTTGCACTAGGACAATGTGTATGTGAGTCAGCGGGATACGCCTGGCCGCGAACGGCCCTGGGTCTCATCCGAGAGGAGTTTCCGAATGCGTCGCCAGTAGGTGCGGACCCGCTCTCGGGTCTCGCTTCTGTCGTCGCAATTCCGTACTACGGTATCGGCTTTCTCCCGCTTGAAATCAAGGGTTTTCTGACGTTTCTCGCGCTTTTCGAGCTCCGAGCGGGTCCATCCCCGCGAGCTCACAAGGCGTCTCAGCCGCTCGCTTTTCGGCGCCTCCACAAGCGCCACGTCGTCGCAGATCCGGTCGAGCGCCGCCTCGAACAAGAGCGGGGCGTCGATCACGACCACGTGGCTTCCCTTCCTGCGGCGGAGTCTCCCGATCTCCTCTTTCATCCGCCGCACCACCGGGGGGTGCAGGATTTTCTCCAGGTCCCGGATGTTCTTTTTCGACGCAAACGCGGCCCGGCCCAGCTTCATGCGGTCGATTGCGCCTCCCCGCGCGAGCACGTCCTTCCCGAACCGCCGGACGACCTTCCGGATGATGCCCGGCTCGCGCAGAAGTTCATGGACCATCGCGTCCGCGTCCAGCACCCTGGCGCCCAGCCGCCCGAGCATCCCGGCCACCGTGCTCTTCCCAGACCCGATCCCACCCGCTAATCCGATGACGAACACCTTGCCCATGCGCGTCGCGCCTCAATCGCCCCCTCCGGGGGCTCAGAAGAAGAAAAGATCCGTTCGCGCCCATCGATTCCACGGGCTCGCGCCCGAGGCTATTGCCAAACGCCCGCTTCGCGGGCTCAACTCCCAATCATTCCGGGGCCGACCACCCTCCGCCAATGCGGGCTTCGCGCTACTTCACTTCCCGCCAGTTCTTTCCTGTGCCCAGGTTGACCACCAGCGGCACGTCGAGCGGCAGCGCCGATTTCATTTCCTCGGCGACCATCGTCTTCACGACCTCCAACTCCTTCTGCGGGACCTCGAAGACCAACTCGTCATGGATCTGGAGCAGAAGTCGCGTCGCCAGTCCCTCCGCCCGGATGCGCCGGTGGATCTGGATCATCGCCTTCTTGATCATGTCCGCCGCCGAACCCTGGCACACCGTGTTGATCGCCATGCGTTCCGACTGGTTGCGGTTCCGGTTCGACCCTTCCGTGTTCTGGATCCCCTGCAGGTACCTCCGGCGGCCTAAAAGCGTCGTGACGTACCCCTTCGCCTGGCACTCTTTGAGCACGGTTTCAAAGAACCGCTCGATGCTGGCATACTTCTTATAATATGCGTCGATGAACTCCGCCGCCTCGCCGACCGGGATGCCTAACTCCACCGACAGTCCGTAAGGCGTCTGCCCGTACATGATTCCAAAGTTGACCGTCTTGGCCTGTCGGCGCATCTGCGGCGTGACGTCCTTCTGTTCGACGCCGTAAATCTGCGATGCCACGAAGGCGTGAATGTCGTCCCCGCGGCGGAACGCCTCGCGAAGCTCCCCGTCGCCCGTGAAATGCGCCAGCAGCCTCAGCTCGATCTGCGAGTAATCCGCGCTCAGCAGCACAGAGTCCTTGCTTCCCGTGACGAACGCCTCGCGGATCACCTCTCCCTCGTCGGTGCGCACCGGGATGTTCTGCAGGTTCGGGTCGCTCGAGCTCAGCCGTCCCGTCGCCGTCACCGTCTGGTTGAACGACGCGTGGATGCGTCCCGTGCGCGGCGACACCAGTTCCGGCAGCGAATCGACGTACGTCCCCTTCAGCTTCGACAGGAGCCGGTATTCGAGCACCAGCTTCGGCAGGTCGTGCATCACCGCCAGCACTTCGAGCACGCTCTGGTCTGTGGAATACCCGGTCTTGGTGCGTTTCTGCCCGGGCAGTCCCAGCTTTTCAAAGAGCACCACGCCCAATTGCTGCGTCGAGTCGATGTTGAACTCCTCGCCGGCCGCCGCGTGGATCGACGTCTCCAGTTCCCCGATCCGCTTCCCCATCCGCCGGCCCAGGCGGTCCAGGACCGAAACGTCCACCGCGATCCCGGTCCACTCCATGTCGCGAAGCACGTCGATGAGCGGGATTTCGAGGTCGCTGTAGAGCCGGTCCAGTTCCGCCTCCACCAGTTTCGGCCCCAGGAGGTTTGCAATCTGCCAGGCGAAGTCGGCGTCCGCGCAGGAATAATCCGACACCTGCTGCGACGGCGCCTCGCTCATCAGCCTCTCTTTTTTCCCCTTCCCGATAAGGTCGGTGATGGGGGTCATCTTGCGTCCCAGGAACTCGGCCGAAAGGTCGTCCAGCGCGTGCCGGCGCTTCCCCGGGTTTAGCACGTAACTCGCCAGCATCGTGTCGAACTCGATCCCCCGGAGCTCGATCCCCACATTGAGAAGCACGATCGCGTCGTATTTCAGGTTCTGTCCGCGTTTCGCGACGTCCCTGTTTTCGAGGAGGGGCTTGAGCTTGCCAAGCACGGTCTCGGGGTCGAGGCGAGCTTCGCCCTCGGGCGCCTGAAGCGCCAGGTAGTCGGCCTCGTTGTCCTTCCACGAAAACGAAATCCCCACGATGTCGGCGTCGCGCGGGAACACGCTCGTCGTCTCCAGGTCCACCGAGAACCGTTTCTGGACGGCGAGTCTCGAAAGAAAACTGTCAAAGAGCGCCGGCGTGTTCACCAGCCGGTACTCGGTCTTCTGCCCGGGCGTTTCCTCGATCAGTGCTTCCTGGAACCGCTTGAACCCCCATGCGCGGAATAGCCCCAGCAGCTTCTCCCGGTCCGCCTTGCGGGGTTTCAGGTCGTCGATGCCGATATCCAGCCGCACGTCCTCGTCCAGCGTCACCAGGCGCCTCGAAAGCCGCGCCTGTTCGGCGAAGTTCTTCAGGTTCTCGCGGAGCTTCTCTCTCGGAATCTCGTCGACGTGCCCCAGCACCCCTTCCAGCGTCCCGTACTTCTGGATGAGCTCCTGCGCCGTCTTCGGCCCGATCCCCGGCACCCCCGGGACGTTGTCCGACGCGTCCCCCGCCAGCGCCATCAACTCGATCACCTGCTCCGGGCCGATCCCCTTCTCTTTCCGCAGCGCCTCGACGTCGATCACCACGTCCTTGCGGTTGTCGTAAATCCGGATCCGGTCCGACAGAAGCTGCGTCGCGTCCTTGTCGGTCGTCAGGATGACGACGTCCAGCCCTTTCCTCTCGGCTTGCCGGGCGAGCGTCGCGATGATGTCGTCCGCCTCGAACCCCGCGCGTTTCACCGACGCGATCCCGTGCGCCGCGATGCACTCGTCAATCAGCGGCAGCTGCCCGACCAGCTCGTCGGGCATCGGCTTTCGCGTCCCCTTGTACTCGTCGAAGAGGTCGTTGCGGAACGTCTTTTCCCCGGCGTCCAGCACCACTGCCACGTAGTCCGGATTCCGCCGCAGAATCTTCTGGAGCATCCCGGTGAAGCCGTAGACCGCGTTGATCGGCCGCCCCTCGGGGGTGGTGAGCCCCTTGATGGCATAGAAAGCCGAATAGATGTGCGAGTGTCCGTCAATCAGGTAGACTGTTTCGGGCATGGACGGCCGAGACTCAAGAGGACTCGTGCTCTAGGGCGAAGGAAGACAGTTCGCCCCGCGGCTCTTTGCGTGGTTTCAATCAGACAAGTCCGGCTGCATCAGCCGGCGCGAAACGTGCCCAAGGAGGAAGCCGCACGGCAAGTCGGTTTCGTACCAGAGCAGCGGGCAGATCGAGAAGGGTTACCTGCGATGAGTCGCCGGACTGACGAATCGGAGGATAGCCAACTGCCTAAACATATAGTCCTTCCGGCCAAAAGTGTCAAGGGTTTTTTCCGTTTTTTTGTTGAAAGCCCCGGCCAAAGCGTCACATAATGAATCAGCCCTGTCACCCCTGGGACGCGGGCTGTAACTCTTTGGTGACCCTCGATTTGCGGATGAGAACGACCGCGAGACCGCGGTCCGGCGGGCTCGTGCGGGCGTCGGAATACCTCTTGTGCATTAAGAAGTTGACTTTGGGGTGCAGCTTCCTATACTTTGTTGACCCATTCGACGCCGGTTGAGCTTAAGCCGCGCCCTGTCGAAGGGTTGCTGTCTTTGGTGCGACAGCCTTCGGCTGCCTGTCACCACGTGCCAATAGATCAATCTCGTCGCGGAGGTGGACGCATGACGACTCGGATGCCAACTGGTGCGGCGCGCCCCGGAATTTCGCCGGTCACGCTCGTGGTCTTTGTAATCGTTGCCCTCATCGCCGTGATGATCGCGTTCGTCATGTACACGGGAATGAAGACCCGTGAGAAGGATCTCGCCAAGCTCCAGGCGGAGAGCAAGCGGTTGGAAGGTCTCAAGAAGGCCATGGGCGACGAGACGGACGGGGTCCGCGCCTTCCTGGAATCGAAACGCGACGCCGAGGCGGTCAAGACGTTTTTCAACGAGCTCGACATGAAGGGCACCCAGCCCGCCCCCAGGAACTTCCGCAAGATTGACGCCGACCTCAACCTGTGGAACACCCGGCTCGACCTCGTCATCCGTGACCTCGACCAGCGCGCCGCCCAGGCCACCAAGGAGGCCGAAGCCGCCGAGACCGGTCGTGACGCCGCGCGAGACGATTTCGCCAGGCGCGTCCAGGTCAAGAACGTCCAGGCCGATCAGCTCGACCAGAAGCTCGCCGCAGGCCTCGCCGAAAAGGAAAATCTCGTCACCGCCTACGCCAAGGACAAGCAGGACTTCATCAACCGCTTCAACAAGGCCCGCGACGCCTGGGAAGCCCGCAAGAAGGACCTCCTCAACAAGACCGACCAGATGACCCGCACCAACGCCGTCATCCGTCGCAGTCTCATGGTCCAGAGGCCCGAACCCACCATCCCCGCGCCTTCCGGCCACATCCTCCGCTGTGACTGGCAGACCAAAAAGGCCGTCCTCGACCTCGGCGAAAAGGACAACGTCTTCCCGGGACTCGGTTTTGACGTCTACACCATCGACAAGACCGGTCAATGGGTCATCAAGGGCAAGGTCGAGGTCCAGTCGCTCCTCGCCGACTCCAGCGTCGCGCTCATCATCGAGAGCGACCCCAAGCAGCCCATCGTCGCCGGCGACGCCGTTCAGACCCCCTTCCTCCCCATCCCCAGAAAGCAGAAGTTCGTCATCGCAGGCTTCATCCCGCCGGGCTCCGTCTACAACAGGGGACAGCTTGCGGCCCTCATTCGACTCAACGGCGGCGAAGTCCAGCCCACCGTGGATCTCTATACCGACGTCCTCATCCTCGGAGAAACCACCTCGTCCGGCGTCGGCGAAATGGACAAGACCGTCGCCGCCGAAGCAATGTCCGAGTCGGAAAAAGGCCGTGTGGAAGCGGAACTCGCCCGCGAGATCAGCGTGGATGTCGTCGACTACCGTGAGTTCCTCCAGGGACTCCAGCGGTAGACGTCGTGCTTTGACCAGTCAAGGAGAACAGGAATGTCCAACGTCTCTTCGCGCGGCCGGGGGGTCTCCGCCGCCGAACTCGTCCTCTTCATCGTCGTCATCCTCGCCTCCGGCGTTACCGCTTACATCTTCTATACGCACATCGACGACCTCGACGCCAGGATCACGAAGGCCGCCACGGAGGTCGCCCAAGCCGACAAGGAATTGACCAGCTCCACCAAGACCCGCGACGACCTCTATGCCGCCATCGGCTACGGCAGTCTCGATCAGATCAAGTCCACGTTCGCGAGTTCCCCCATCAAGGCCGATCCGCAGACCCTCGAGAAGCTCATCGGGGCCAAGTTCGCCAAGCGCGACGAGCAGATCAAGAGCATCGGGGTGGATCCCCAGCAGGTCGACGAAGCCGCCCAGTCCCAGTTCCTCCAGGAGACCATCAACAAGGCCAGGCAGTCCGGGGTCGTCCCCGATACCCTCAAGAACACCAAGGTCGGCGATCTGGTCGCACAGCTCATCCGGCTCGACAAGGCCCTGGCGTCGCGCACGGATGAGATCGCCAAGGGCGAGACCGCCCTCAATGCCGCCGACCAGAAGATCGCCGACAAGAAGGCCGAGTCCGCCCAAAAACTCGCCGAGATGGACCAGAAAGCCGCCCAGGCCTGGGATGACCGCGTCGTCGAGGAAAATAAGTCCCGCGTCGAGCCGCCCAAGTGGGATACCGAAGGCCAGACCCTCGAAAAGTCCCTCGGGCTCGAGCAGTCCATCAAGGCCAAGCTCGACCTCAAGGTCAAGGCCCAGAAGGACCAGACACGTCCCATCGACGGGAAGGTCGTGGAGTTCGACTGGCGCAGCGGTCGCGGAACCCTGGACCTCGGCGCGCGCGACAACGTCAAGCCCGGCTACGAGTTCGACGTCTTCAGCACCCGTCCGGGCCCCGACCGCGCCGATAAGCGCGTCTACCACGCGCGCGTCCGCCTCCTCGACGTCGACACCGCCTCCAGTCTCTTTGTCAGGATCCCGTGCCGGGTCGACGACGTGAAGAAGCCCGTCCTCGTCGGCGACTTCGTCTCCTCCCAGGTCTACGACGAGTCCCGTCCCAAAACCTTCGCCATCAAGGGATGGTTCCCCACGGGCGCGGATTACTCCAAGGCCGGCATCGCCGGAATCATCACCAAGGACGGCGGCATTGTCCAGAAGGACCTCACCCTCGACACCGACTATCTCGTCGTCGGCGTCATCGATGAAAAGGGACTCGCCGACCTCAGCGTCGAAGCCAAGGCCGCCATCGCCGAAGGCGCCAAGGCTTACGAGGAAGCCCGCCACACCTACGTCACCGTCCTCACCGTCGAGAAGTTCTTCCGCTACATGAACCGTTCCGGCTTCCTCGCCTCTCCGTGAACCCTGCTCCTATGGGCCCTTTACCCCCTCTCCCTCCGGGAGAGGGACGGGGTGAGGAACCTTCCATCTTAACTAGCATCTTAACTAGGGACAGACCCCGGTTATTTTCTGAAGCCTGTTGAGCATGTGGCCCAGCCGCCATGGGCTGGGAAAAGAGGCGTAGCCCGCCGTAGCCTTGGCGAAGGCGGGTGATGCGAACACCCGGGGCCGCTCCTCACGAGCGGCCCCGATCTTTGGTTGTACCCCCCTCTCCCTCCAACGGGGGGAGAGGGCCAGGGTGAGGGGCGGATGTTTTTTCTTTTCCCCTCTCCCGCTTCAGGGGGAGAGGGCTAGGGTGAGGGGGCTTTGTCTTTGTGCCACTGGTCCCGATGCATCGGGACCAGTTACCTTATTATCTGCTGCGGTGGGACGGGCATTCTTGCCTGTCATCATTTCTTCTTGGCGCCCCAACGGGGCTCGCGAAAATAGCCTCACGGCAAGTCCCAACGAAGTTGGGACGTCGCCCCTGGTACCGATATCCCCGCCGTCCCAAGCCCTGAAAGGGCGTGCGAAGTTCAACCCTCCCCCGGCGTGCCCGAACTTCTGGACCTGGCCTTTCCATCTCAGGACGCGTTCCCCGACGGTTTACTTTCGGATCTTCTCCACGGCGTCCTGGGCTCTCTGGCGGACAGATTCCATCGGGTCCTTTTCCGCCAGGCGCTCAAGTTCAAGGTTCGCTTCTTTGGCCTCCGGGCCGATCTCGCCGAGCGCCCCGGCGGCAGCCGTTCGAACGTCGGCATCCGGGTCGGCGAGGGTCTTGATGAGTTCCGGGACGGCCTCCTTGGCCTCCGGACCGATCCAGCCGAGCGCAATGACCGCATCCTTGCGCACGGAAGCGTCCGTGGTGCCCAGGAACTTGATGAGAGCCGGGACGGCTTTATTCCCCTCCGTCCTGCTCCCTCTTCGCATGATGGCCCAGAGCACCGTGCAAATCGCCCCGGGGAACCACGCAACAAAAGCTGTGAATTGGAAAAACAGGACGGAGGAAATCATTCGGCCCAGTTCTTGGGCCGTTATCCTTCCTAAGGGCAGAGTGACCACTTTCTCCAGCAGGACTCTGCTATGGCTAAGGGAGACCGTCCACAGGATGATTCCACCCAGGAAGAATGCCAGCGCCAGGAACCCGAAGATCGCGCCGGTTCTCCGGCCGCCCTTAAAGACCGATGCCATAAACTCCCCTCCAAATGAACTATGGAAACACCTCTTCATTCTTGTTTTCCTCTTGGCCCCGCAGGGGGAGCCTGGTAATAGCCTCGCCCGCAAGCCCGTGGTACCCGGACGCACACCCCTCCATTATTATTTTCCCCTCTCCTCCTTTAGGGGGAGAGGGCGGGGCCGCAGGTCCGCCATAGCCTTGGCGACGGCGGATGAGGGGCGGATTCTTCTCGGCGCCCCAACGGGGCTCGCGACAATAGCCAGGGGCAAGCGAAGCGTCGCCCCTGGTAACCAAGTCCCCGCCGCCCCAAGCCCTGAAAGGGCGCGCGAAGTTCAATCCGTCCCCGCATGCCCGAACTTCTGAACGTGGTCTTTCCATTTCATCGCTCAATCCCCGACGGCTTTGGCTCTTTGGATGAGAAGCCAAGGGTTAAATTTGGTGTCCCCAGAATCGGGAGTATACTACATCCAAAAGAAAGGAGCCAAAAAAAGAAGGGGTTTTTCACAAGCCCCCTGTCCAAAGTTCCACATTAAGCTACAATAGATGTCTGGCTGTCTCGCATTCCGCGCTCCTCTCCTGCTCATCCTCGTCTTGGAGACCTGATGAACACGGACGAACTCATGGAACTGAAGAAGGCCGCCGTAATAGCCATCTTCTCGGATGATGATCTTATGAGAAGAGTGGTTCTAAAAGGTGGGAACCTCCTGGATATGGTCTATAAGATCGCAGAGAGGGGCTCCCTGGACATAGACCTGTCGATCGAGAACGAGTTCGGGAAAGACGAGGTCGATTCGGTGCGCAGAAGGTTGGAGGAGCGCCTGCGAAGCACGTTTCTTGAGAAGGGATACGCAGTCTTCGATTTCAAGTTTGAGGAGCGGCCGCCTGAAGTCACCGAGAATATGAGAGCCTTCTGGGGTGGCTACAGAATAGAGTTCAAGACAATTCGAACGCCGGAGTATGAGAAGCACCGCCTGAATCCGCGCAACCTGAGAGTCAGGGCCACGGACATCGGTCCAGGCAACAAAAAAGCCTTCAGGATCGACATCAGCAAATTCGAATACTGCAGGAATAAACAGCCGCGAGACTTCGATGGATATAGAATCTATGTTTATACGCCGGAAATGGTAGTTTTCGAAAAACTGAGGGCAATATGTCAGCAACTGCCGGAATATGCCGAGTTAATGGGCGATACAGCGCGGTCGGCAAGAGCGAGGGATTTCTTCGATATTTGCACCGTCCTTTCACACTTCAGGCTGGAGCTTACGAGTGGCAAGAACGAATCACTGCTTAGAGCGATCTTCCTGGCCAAGCGAGTGCCGCTCAGCCTTATCGGGAGAATCCCCTCGGACGATGTCCGAGAATACCATCGCGCCGACTTCTTATCCCTCAAGGACACAGTGAAGCCGGACGTTGACCTGAAGGACTTCGACCATTATTTCGATTTCGTGGTGCGGCACTGCTGCCTTCCTTTACAGCCCTTTTGGAAAGTATAAGCGCCATTTGGGCGAGTAAGCGGGGTTCTTTATCTGGTGGGTGAGGTAGAAGTCGTGTTTCTTCGGGAATTCATCGAGCAGGGCGATGGCGCTTTGGGGATACCCTGAGGCCTCAAGATAGTATCCGATGGCTTGGTGATAGGGATACACATACTCCAGGGTCTTTAGCATCGCAGAGATCTTGTTGACCGATGCCTCCCCTCCCGTTTTCCTGTAGGCCCGCAAGATCTCGAAGACCCCACCAGCGTAGAACGGCCTGACGGCGATGTCGATGAGAGTCCGCTCCAGGCCGGTGACTCTGATGGCAGATCCGTCGGGAGCCGTGCTCTCGGTAACCCCTAATCCGCCCGTGTGCATCCCATTGAGCAGGCATATCCTGAAGCCTGTGACGGTGGCGATCGACTTGGATGCGCGGGAAGGTCTCCGGAACGCGGCGTCGATTCGAACCTGAGACAGACTGCCGGAACCTTTGAGCTTTGGCGGCTGCTCGGAGTTTAGGTAAATGGTCTTGGGCACCTGGTCGGTGAGGTGGTGAATGTGCATGGCTGTGTAGTGAGTAAAATAAGAGTCCGGCTTCAGCGAATAGGCGACAGCGTAAACCGGAATCTCACCGAAAACAAAGCGGGTCTCGCAGCGCGAAGGGAATTTGAGGGCTACGCGCTTCAACTGGCTCTTCTCCGTCATAAAACGGAAGAAATCGCTGAAGCTCATGGACTTGGGCAACCTCCACGAAGCCCTGTTCGCCTCTACCATAGCTATTATCTCAGATCTACGAAAGGCCGTGAGGGGGGACTGAGCGAAGTACGCCTCGATGCTTGGTTTGGCGGCCAAGAGTCTGGTTTTGGCCATTGGAGTCCCCTCAAGTAATCCGATGAACTTGAATGGTGTTAATCCTGATGCGTGCCCGTTGCGGTATATATACCGCAACGGGCACGCATCAGGCAAGACAATTCACAAATCGATGCCGACGTATCTATCCTGGGAAAGCACGAGGCCTTTAACGTAACACGTTGCGGCCACTTAGGTTATGTTGGTTGTGCTCATGGGGGTCGTTGTAGTATATATACTACAACGACCCCCATGCCAAAAACGCTCGGAATTGGGCCCGACAGCGACTTAGCCCTCTCTAAGATACAAGAGTGTTTCATCCCCCGAACAGCTTCTCCCCCAACTCCCCCCACCCCCCCGCCGGGTCCGATTCCAACGCGTGTTCGACGTAGCGCCTCTCCACGAACACCCTCGCCGGGTTCGACAGTTTCTCGCTCCGCGCCAGGCGCTTGAGCATCTTCTCTTCCTCACTGCTCAGTCCATGCGCGGCCGCTATCTCCATGAAAAGTGCGAACGCCTCCGGCGGCTCCTTCGCCAGTCGCGCCAGGCGCCGCGTAATGCTCACTGCGAGCGCGCCGAGCAGAACGATTGCCACCACCAGGAGTGCCGTCGTCCCGAGGCCGCTCCCCTTCTCCGGCCAGCGAAAGAGTTCCTTCGCCCGCTCCATCTGCCCCAACACCGGCGTCCATCCCGCGCACATTATATATAGGACTCCGCTCATCAACTCCTCTTCCTTTCCCCAGTTTCCTTGCTTGTCTTCTTCTGCTGTGTCCCCTGCTCCCCTCTTCACCTGCTCTCCTGCTCTGCCTCCCCCCTTCCCTTCCCGACCTGATTGTTCCTTGCCGGCCACGGGGGCCAGACACCAAACTGCCGGTGGGACAGGCATTCCTGCCTGTCTGCTCCATTGATTACCTGCTCTTGGGCGCTGCCGCCGCTCGTGCCCTGTTATAACATTGTTATAACATGACCGCCCACGGTGGAATAACCCCGCGACCACAAACGCCGAGTCGGCACTTCTTCTCCATCTGCCTCAGGCCTTAAGCGCTATTGCGAAACCCCTCCGTTGTTGCACATGGTGCGCGGCCACCTGTGGGCCGCGCCGTTTTCGGGGCGATTCCCGCGGGGCACAGGTCCCCGCGCTACCTCGCACGCCGGTTTCGCAATAGTGCCTTAGGCCTGCCGCCTTCAACCCCGCCGCCGCCCTGTATCCTGTTATAACATTGTTATAACATGGCCGCGCACGGCAGACCGCCGCTATCCCGGAATCCCCGCCGCCTTCACCCGCACCCGTTCGCCGCCCCTCTTCTCCCCTCTCCTCCGGGAGAGGGTTAGGGTGAGGGAGACTTGTTGACTTCCGTCTATCCCAGTATTCCCATTGCCTTCACCCGCACTCGCTCGCTCGGGTCGTTCCCGGCGATTCGCGTCAGCAGTTCCGTGCGGGCAGGATGGTCGATCTCTCCCAGGACCCACGTCGCGCTCAGGCGCATCATCTCGTCGCCGCTTCTGAGCATCTCGTCGAGCATCCGTCCCGACTCCGTCGTGTCGCCCAGCGTCCAGAGCGCCTTGACGGCATTGGCACGTATGCGATTGTTTGGATGCACCGCGAGGATGCGCACGAGTCCCGCTAGCTCCTCGCGGCCCATGTCCTCGATCGCCTCGACCGAGTTGGCGACGACGCGCCGGTCCGGGTCCGTCGCGGCCTCTAAGAGCGTCCGGATCGCGTCCTCATCCTCCAAAATCCCGAGCGTCTTTATGACCGTGGCGCGCACGTGCCGGTCGTCGTCCGCCGCTAATGCCACCAGCGCCCGCCGCAGGTCTTCCTCGTGGTGGAGCGCCGCGACGATCTTCACCGCCCTCAGTCTCCGCTCCGCATCCACCCCCGAAAGCTCCCGTTCGATCCGCTCCAGGTGTTCCGGGTCCAGGCGCTCGAGCACCCGCCCCGCTAGCATCTTCGTCGCCTCATCCAGCCGGTCGAACGAGTTGAAAAATTGCGTGAACGCGTCCTCCGGCAGCGACTCCGCCCGCGGGTCCGCCCACGCAAGTTCGAGTTCCGGCATCTCGATCGCGCTTCCGCCGCCGCCTGCCTGCCCTTCCCTCCCACTATCGCCTTTCCCTCGTTCAACCACCACTTCCCCACCACCCGGCCACCGCTCCGCCGCATCTTTCCCACCACTTTTCGCCCGCTCCGCCCCGCCTTTTCCCCCCACCGGTTTCGCACCAATTCCGCCGCCTATCGTGCCCATTTCCTGTTCCAGCCACCGTAGAGCCAGCGAAATCTCCTCCGCCGACCGCTTATTATCCATGGCGGCGACCACGCTCCGTGCGATGCCGGTTACGAACATCGGCGCCGCCGACTTCGCAATTTTCTCTAGAAAACTGCTCTTTTCTCCCGCCGAAACCCCTGAGAGTACCACCAGATGCACCGCCCTCAGTGCGAGGATTGCATTGGCAAAAATCTCCGGCCGCGGTTCGCTCCCGACTTGTCGGGATCCATGCTCCTCCGGTTTCGTTTGTAGCACTCCAATGTTCCCCAACTCGCGCAATTTTTCCCGCACCCGGTGGTCGGTGAAAAACCGGCTGTTCGCCAGCATGCGTCGCACGAACGGCAGGTCCCGGCGTCCCTCGATGACCGCGAGCATCCTTCCGGCGACGCGCACGTCCCGGAGGCCATCCCACACCAGCGACACGAGTTGCGGACTGGTCGAGTTCCACACGAGCCGGTGCAGTCGCTCGGCGCGCGGGTCGTTTCGCGAGATGAGGATCCCGAACAACGCCTCGTCGGTCCTCGCGTCCAGTCCCATCGCGAGCGTCAGGACTTCGTCGGGCTCCTCGGGCGAAATGCGGCCCAGGAGCGTCAAAATGGGGTCAAGGAGCGCGAATTTGCGGGCTTCGAGTCCCGCGCGGTCAAGGTCGATTTCGCCTTTCTCCGCCCGCTCGGTGTCGCGGCGGTAACTCTCGGTGAGCCTTCGCATTCCGTCGAGCGCGGCGTCCCGGATTTCGCGTTCGCGGTCGCTAAGCGCCTGTACCAGCAGGTAGGCCAGTTTGAGCGAACCGGCCCGCCGGACGATCTCCACCACGTTCTTTCGGACTTGGGCGCGGCCCGTGGCGAGCGTCGACCGCATCACCAAAACCAAGTCGTCTACACGGGTTAGGACCTCGTCCTGGAGGCCGGGATCGAACGTGTGGAATAGCCGGAGGATGTGCGTCAGGCCGTCGCGGCGGGAGTATTTGAGGACGGCCCGCGCGGCGGCCAGCCGCACCGCATCGTCCGGCCCCTCGAGGGCCACGCGGAGCATTTCACCGGCGTGCGGGGCGCTGGAACGGGCGATGGTTTCGAGGGTTAAGGCGAGACCTGCCGCACCGGAGGACGAAGTGGCCGCGGCGTCGCTGGATGCACGGATCTCGCTCGACACGCCTGTCTCCGTTCGGTCGAGGTTTCGGCGGAGGAATTCCACGTCGGATTACACGTCGGATTATAGGACGGCCGGGGCGTGCGGCGCAAGTCCAATCGGCATATAGGATTTTCGGCTTGTCAGGTCCCCCCTCCCCTCGCTACCATTTCGGTGCTCCGCGCGAGGTTTTCCCCCTTCCCTCCAGAGGGAGCGGGGAACGGCGGGAGAGGAATCCGAACTTCAGGAGAATAAGACATGGCTTCTGTGCGACCCGTGATATCGCCGGTGATTGGGGCGATTGCCGAGAGTGCGACGCTATCGCTGAGCGCGAAGGCGAGCGCCATGAAGGCCGCCGGCGAGGACGTGATTGCGTTCGCCGCGGGTGAGCCGGACTTCGACACCCCCGAATTCATCAAGGACGCAGCCATAAAGGCCCTCAAGGCCGGAAAGACGAAGTACGCCCCCGTTGCGGGCACGCCGGAACTGCGCCAGGCCATCGCCGAAAAGCTGAAAAAGGAAAACGGACTCGACTACGAACCGTCGGAGATCGTCGTCTCCTGCGGCGCCAAGCACTCGCTCTTCAACGCCATCCTGACCCTGGTGTCGGACGGCGACGAGGTGCTCATCCCGGCGCCCTACTGGGTGACGTATCCCGAGCAGGTGCGGGTGGCGCGAGGCGTCCCGGTCTACGTGGAAACGCTTGCCCAGGACGGCTTTAAGCTCAGGCCGGAGGCCGTGAAAAAAGCCGTCAAAAAAGGCAAGACGAAACTCCTGATCCTCAACTCGCCCAACAACCCCACCGGGGCTGTGTATGACGCAGAAACGCTGCGGGCCATCGCCGACATCCTGGTCGCAAACGACGTCTACGTCCTCAGCGACGAGATCTACGAGAAGCTCCTCTACGGCGGGCGGAAGCACGTGAGCATCTTCGGGGTGCGCGAGGGGATGAAGGAGCGCGGGATACTCGTCAACGGATTCTCGAAGGCGTTTTCGATGACCGGGTGGCGGATCGGATATACCGCGGCGCCGAAACAGTTTACGGCGCCGATGAGCCGGCTCCAAAGCCACAGCACGTCGGGGATTGCGACGTTCGTGATGCCGGCGGCCGCCGCGGCGCTCAAGAGCGACCAGAGCGACGTCGCGAAAATGGTCGCCGCATTCGAGACGCGCCGGGACCTCATCGTCCGCCGCGCCCGCGCCATACCGCTCCTCGAATGCACCGAACCCGAGGGGGCGTTCTACCTTATGGTCGGCATCGGCAAACTGATCGGGAAGAGCGTGGGCGGACGGAAGATCGCGTCCGCCTCGGACTTCTGCATGGGCCTGTTGGAGACGAAGAAAGTGGCGGCGGTGTCGGGCGAGGACTTCGGCGCCCCGCAGTGGGTGCGGTTCTCGTATGCGTGCAGTGAGAGCGACATCAACCGGGGGTTCGACCGGCTCGCGGAGTTCGTGAAGGACCTGAAGTAGTTTATCCAACTTGATGTCGCAAATTGCGACATCAAGTTCGGCGTGGGGTGGACGGCGAAAATTGCCCTATGTCTTCACCGAGCACGGCGCCTCTCGCGGGGACTAATAGACCAGCGAGCGTTAGGATGAGCACGCTCAAGACGGCGACGAGCGAACGGCGAAACTGAATCTGCGACATGCCAGTCCCCCCATACGAGCGAGGTCTTTTCCCTGTCCCCAAGGCGGGAAAGCTATTTCTGGATTCCCGCGCGCATCTCTTTCAGGTTGGCCTGGGCTCTCTCCCTGATCTTCCGCAGTTCGTCCATTACGAGCGGATCGAACTCGTTGCAGGATAGCAGGTTGTCTATCCCCTCTCCGACACCGGCGGCGGCCTCGTGGGCGTATTTTTGGGAGCCCATGAGAACCAGTGCCAGAGCGGCGTACGGGCGCACAAACTCTTCCTTATCTTTCAGGTGTTCCGCGATCGCATCCTCCGTAGTCCCGGCGTTGAGGATGCCGAGGGAAACGAGCGCGGCGCACCGGCTCAAGGGTTCGTCCGAACGGAGGATCGCGGCGATGTCCTTCGTGTAGTCGCCTGCGTCCATGATGGCAAGGGCCTTCATGGCCTTGACTTGCGCAAACTGGTTCTGGAGGAGTTTAGCGACCGCCGGGACCTCTTCTTTTGCCTGGAGCTTAGCGAGGGCGAAGCAGGCGGTTTCGCCCACCGCGGGGTCGCCGGGAGCGGCGAGGAGCGAGGCAATCTCTTTGGCATATTCGCGGGCGTTTAGCATGGCAAGCGCCCTTTCGGCGCACATCTGGACCTCGTCGCTTTCGTCCTTGAGGAGCGCGGCGATTTCCTTGACATGAGTTTTATCGTTCATGTAGCCGAGGCCCAAGGCCGCGCCTGACCGCACGACGGGATCGTCGCTTGCGAGGAGCAGCGAGATTTCCTTGGCGTATTCGCCGGCACCCATGAGTCCGAGGGCGATGGCGGCGCGACCGCGGTCGAACTGTCGCACGAGAGCATCCGCCACCTCGTCCTGAACCGTGACGGCCGGACGGGGTTTGAGAAGCTTGGCGATCTCGGTCTTGCTTTCGCGGTCGTCGATGACGGCTAGGAGAATCGCGGCGAATCCCCTCATTACCGGGTCGGGATCGGCCAGGAGGTTCCGGAACCCCTTGACTAACCCCTTGGCGCCTCCGAGCGCGAGGACCGGAGCGGGGTTCTCCTTGCCGTATTCCTGGAGGGCTCCGAACAAGGGCTCCGCGCGTTTCTGCGCGTCGTCCGAGGCGACGTGGAGCACGGTCCAGCCTGCGGCATCGAACAGGGGCTGGGTCCTCTCGTTCTGGAAACGGGCCAAGAGGGCGTCCATCTCCTGCTTTTCCTGTGCAGTGGGGGCAGCGGGTTTCGGAGCATCCTGGGCGGCGACGAGCGATGCGGCGAGAACCAGGCAAACCGCCACGCGGAGCAACGATTTTGGATTCAAGACGATTCCCCCCTTTCAACTGGGTGCAGATTAGCCGTGTGCGGAGGCGGTGTCAAGGGAAGCGGGCGTTCCGGGGAGGGGCGTGCGGGGAAAAAAAGTTGGAATTCCACTGGAAATCCGTATAATGAGGCGGGATAATCCTGTGTTTGACATCAAGAGACTTGCTCTGTTGAAATCCCCTCTCCCTCTGGGAGAGGGAAAGGGTGAGGGGGCATTTCTCAAAAGATATCCCTCACCCCAACCCTCTCCCGGCGGGAGAGGGAGCAAAGCCCCGCATTCCGGCGAGGTTTTCAACGGAGCACAAGAGACTCTAAGACGGCTCTCAAGGCCGCTTTGCGTTGATTGCACAGAGGCGGCGGCGGAAAACGAGACCTATGGCAGAGCGGCATGTTACGTTTGCCGAAGTCGAACAGATCCTCGGACTATCGAGCGACGCGGTCCGGGAGTTGATGGAGTCGAAGACCCTCAAGGGCGCGATCGTCGACGGGGTCATCCAGTTCCGCGAATCGGACGTGAAGCGGCTCGGGGGGAAGTCCTCGGGAGCGGGCGGCGAGCGGAGCGAAGGAGAGGCCGGGTTCCTCTTCCTCGTGGACGAGGAGGAAGAGAAGCGGATTGAGGGGAAGGCCTACGACGGCGAGGCGCTGGTGAAGCCGCGCCCCGTGGAAGCGCCGGGTCCGGACGAGGAGATCATCGAGCCGGTCGGACTCAGCGACGAACAACTGCGGAACTCGGCGGTGCTCGGGTCGGAAGATGCGGTGGAGTTCGGCCGAGGGGTGGCCGAGCGCTCAGGACGGGCGGAGTTCGCCGGTGCGGAGATTTCCGAGGACGAAGAGATCCTTGACGCCTCGAAGGTGGAACTGCCCGAGCCGGACTTTGGAAAACTGGCGAGTGCGTTCGGCGAAGCACGCCGGGAAGAGCCGCCGACGAGGCTTGAGGAAGTCGAGAAGCCCGTCGAACCGTCCGGGGTCGAGTCGGAAACGAAAAGACCCGGAGTGGAGCTGGTTCGCCCGACGCTCGAACTAAAGATGCCCGTGGAGTCCGCGCCGGTGGAGGAAGAAGTGCCGGCGAGTCCGCGGGAGGAAGTGGTCGAATCGGCGACGGCCGCCGGCGTCCCGCCGGAAGAGCCCGTGGGCCGAGAGGTCGAGCCGGAAGCCGTGGGGTTTAACATTGACGGGGAGCCGGAGCCGACTCACCCGGCGACTTCCGAAAAGGAATTGACGTTTCTGGAAGAAGAGACCGGGCCGATGGTGTGCCCGGTTCCTCCGAAGGCGGAGGAGGTTCGGATCGAGGCAACGGAACCAGCGGCGGCCGAGCCGGTGCCGCCTGTGGAGCCGGTGGCACCCGTGGTGGCGGAAGCCGCCCCGGCCGTGGTGGAAGCGGCAAAGGTAGAAGAAGAGCCAGCGGCCGCCGCACCGGTCGAGGAAGAGGCCGCCCTGGAATCCCGTCGGATGTTTGAGCTGGCGGGGCCGGTCGAGGAAACCGCGAAAGAGGCGGCAACCGAAGAGGTCCCGGCGGAAACGAAGCCCGAAGAGCCCGGGCCTGAGGTGTCGGGACGGGAAGCGGTTGGTGAAGAGCCTCGTGAGACGTTTGAGTTGGCGCTTCCGGCCAGGTCCGTGCCCGTGACGGAGTCGTTTGAACGGGCGGTGGACGAGGAGGTCGAGGACCGAGAGGCCGAGCCGGAAATTATCGGGGTAGAAGCGGAACCTGAGAAACGTGTCGCAGCGGACCAGCGGCCACCGGCGCCCTTGACGCCGGGACGAGAACCTCGAGAGGAGGAAGAACCGGTGAGCGCGGACAAGGAGAAAAAGGGAGAGGAGATGGCCAAGCCACCCGAGGAAGGCCGGAAGCCGGAGGAAGAGACTGCGCCCGAGAACATCGAGGTGTTCGACCTCGAAGCGCCGGGCGAAGCGGGCGGGGCGGGCGACGAGGGTCTGGTGAGTCTGGAGGAAGAGGCGCTGAAGGAGGAAGCCCCGGCGGCCGCGCCCTCCAAGGACAAGACCCTCGAAGAGGAAATGGCGGAGCTGTTCGGCGAGGAGAAGGGCGAGCAACCCGCTGCGGCCGAGGTCGTGCCCGCGGCCGGAGGGGCGCCCACGGAAGATTTCGACCTTTCGGTTTTCAAGAAGGAAGAGGGAGCCGAAGAGTCGGCGCCGGTGGCGGAGGAAGCGCTATTCGAGATCGACGAGCAGGGAACGGCGCCGGTGGAGTCGTCGGCCGGGCAGGCCGCGACCGACGCGGAGTCGGCCACCCGCATCCGGGGATTCGTCGAGCAGGAGCAGGCACCTTCGAACGCGGTGTTCACGGTGGCGGCGCTGCTTGCGTTCGTGGTGCTTGCGTTTACGGGGATGCTGCTCTGGCACGTCTTCGCCACCAAGTGACCCGTGCGAGACGTCTGGTGGGGACAGGCTCGCGCGACAAGGTATCCGGTGTGCGTCCTGAGAAAGGGATGAAAGGGGGAATCATGATTCGGCAATGGGCGGCGGTAATGATGCTGGTGGCGGTCACGGGACTGCTTGCGGGTTGTGCCAACCAGACTCCGCCGGTGGCGGACAACTCGGCGATGGTGACGGAGAACACCAGTCTCAAACAACGGGTGTTCGGCCTGGAGGGCGAGAAGACGCAGCTGCGAAACGACCTTGCCGGGGCGAAGGGAGACGCCGCGAGCGCCCGGCTTGCCGCGGAGCAATGGAAATCGCAGTATGACGCGGCCAAAGCAGCACTGCCGGCCTCGACGCCCGGGGGACTTCCCCCGGAACTGTTGAGGAAATTCATCGAGATCGCGCAGGCGGGCGGCCCGTTCGAACTGGGTCCGGCGGGAACGCTGAAGGCGTCGTCGGACATTCTGTTCGATTCGGGGAAGATCGTGCTGAAGCCGACGGGGGAAGCGGCGCTGAGGGAGATCGCCCCCAAGCTGAAGGAGATCCTCACCGACAAGCGGGTGATGCTGCGCGTGGACGGTCACACGGACAACCAGCCGATCAAGCGTTCGGGGTGGAATGACAACCTGCACCTTTCGCTGATGCGCGCGAGGGCGGTGGTGGTGTACCTGGCGACGCAGGGGGTGTCGGCGAACGCGATGTGCGCGGCGGGGTT
>Ga0182021_10001183_pt1 | contig 29588 bp, 22 predicted proteins | sample 612E3MmetaG_FD_120493 | JGI IMG/M metagenome (GOLD analysis project Ga0182021, IMG submission 120493) | Permafrost microbial communities from Stordalen Mire, Sweden - 612E3M metaG (Illumina Assembly) | ecosystem: Environmental > Terrestrial > Soil > Wetlands > Permafrost | place: Sweden... | reverse complement strand
TGATTGGTTTTTGTGTCGTTGATAAAGGTGCAGATGTTGAGGTTATCATCAGGGTTGTGGCCGTTGTAGACGTGGAGCAAGATGCTAAAACCAATGATGTCAGCATCAAACATGTAATCAACGTCAAAATAATTCTTCTTTTCATATTGATCTCCTTTTTGAAATTTAGTGAATTGACACGAAGTGTATTTTTAACATATTGTTAATTTATATTTATCAAAAAAGTAAGGTTGGCCTTGTCATTAACCCCGATTACCCCCAGGGCTCCGAACACGGGAGGGGCATCTTGCAACACTTAGCTGAGAATCCACCACAAACTCTCAGTACCCTGGATTCCCCTGACAAGGCCGGCCTTACGGCATTTGGCATTTATAAATGCTAATTATTCCTTCGGTCAGACAATCTCCAAAACCGACAATTGTCGGAAATTATTCTGCCAGAGGGCTACGCGATTCAAGGAACCATCTTTCGTAGCACTTGCCCTTGCTGTTTACAAAAATTAGTGACCATCGAAATATCACTACTCATATTGAAATGACGCACTCCCATCTCAATATATGGCTTGGCATCATCAGGATTGTTTATCTCTACTCGTGGAGCAACCCCTTTTTTCAGCGCCATCGTGATCAATTCTTTTTGCACGTTTTGCACCTCGGGAATTTTTCCTTCTCCCGCTTTCCCAATGCTCACCGAGTAATCATTTGGGCCAAATTGAACCATATCGACACCTTTGATTGACAGTATTTCTTCCATATTGTCTACAGCGCTTTTTTTCTCTATCATAAAAGCGAGCACTGCAGTACTCATAGCTTTGACCCATTCCCCGGTATTGGAACCAATATTAATGCGGCGGCTGCCAGCCCCATGTATGCCACCTGCTTCGGGGGTTTCCGGTCTGACGTAACGGATGCATTCTTTAACATCTTTGGCATCACGACAATCGCTGAACAAAATATTCTGAATGCCAGCATCCAGAGCTCTTTGTGCAATGAAACCCCTTGTTTGCTCTTCGACCTTAATCATCGAAGACATATTGGGGAAAAGTTCGATAGCCCGCCCAAAATTCTCAAATTGCTCAATGTCGAAAGTAGAATATTCACTTATATATTCAATATAGTCGAAACTCCCTGTCTGTCCTATCATTTCCACAAGCCTTGGCCATGGAATTACCATGCGGGTGCCCAAGGTCGGTTTTCCTGAATTTAAGAGTTCTCTTAGTTTATTTGGTTTCATATTTTCCCATCCCTATATATTTTATTGCTTTCCAATTATATCGATTTCCAATGCCATCCTATGTCCAAAACATATTGGAGTCCAATGGTAACTAATGAATATATTGACCTGTCCAAGGGTGTTTGGCAATCTCTTTCTCGTTAAGTTCTATCCCGATACCTGGTTTATTTGTAATAATGAGATATCCATCTTTAATATTTGGAATGTCGGTCACTATTTCATCCTTCCACGGCGGACCATCTACGTCCATTCCCATTATCCTGACATTAGGGACTGAAGCACATAGTTGCGCTGTTATAAAGGTGGAAAGATGGCTAACGGCGTTATAAGGGGTTATATTCATTTCGTGGACATCTGCAAGGGCAGCAATTCGCCTGGACTCCGTTAGCCCGCATCCGACAACCTCTACCATCACGATATCCATCGAGCGAAGATTGAGGAACGGTTCATAAGCTCTGGAGGTGCATAACATGCCTCCCGAACAAATGGGAGTTCTTGCAGATTGCTTCAGTTGTAACAATGCCTCAGGGTTGATAGAATCCACCTCTAACCACATCAAGTCGTAGGGCTCTATGGCACGGGCTATGTTAGTGAAGCCGTTATTGTTAAAGGTAGCAGAGAGGTCAAGGCTTATATCAACTTTATCTCCCACTGCCTCTCTAAAAGTACTAATAATCCTTTTTAAAATATCAACATTCCCCTTGACTGTGGTATTGATATGGCTAGTCCCAGTTCCGGCTAACATAATATTCGTCTTTAAAGCGGTGAAACCTCGGCTTAGGACCTCTTTACCAAGGTCAAATATATCTTCCATAGACTTTACCGGGGGAATTTGCATTTTCTCTGAATTTCTGGCGCGATAAAGCCCGCAGTGCCCCCAATAAGCCCGTATTTTATCCTGGTACGGCCCCCCGAAAAGTTCGTATAAAGGGACGCCGAGAGCCTTAGCTTTTATATCCCAAAGGGCGCTATCTATTCCGGCTATTGCTTTGAGCGCTACTCCACCGAGCGCTTGCCGGGCGAGACGGTACATATCAACATATAATTTTTCTACAGGCCTGGGGTCTTTACCGATCAGCATTAATTCCAGATCTTTGATACAACCAACCACGCCCATTGTGCATCCACCGTGATCACTGCACTCCCCATAACCGATTATTCCTTCGTCTGTTTGGACCTTAATGAAAATCCAAACCCCGATAGCGCTGTCGCAAAGAATCGGCTCTACTTTTGTGATTTTCAAAAAACCACCCTCTCGCCAATTATTTGGTGATCGAAATGCCTAATATTTTAGTAAGATTCCATTGATCGGCCAAAATAGTGGCGAATCTTAATGCGTATTTCTTTTTTCTATTTCACTCCAGGGACCTTTCCCTCTGAGCTTTTGTAAGTAATCAGCTGCAGGTCCTTTACCTGGTTGGGCGGTGAAGGTTTGTGGAGGAAGTGTTCCCGTATCATGGAACTTCTGATAGAAATCAAGTGCCGCTTCCGCGACAATAAAGTCAATTCTTCCGTTAACCCATATCTTGGTTCCAATATCCTGATAATCTTTTGCAGTTAAATCATCCGGGCCCATGCCCCAGATCATTACATCAGGAGCTCCGAGTTTCTTATAAAATTGTCCAAGGTTTTCTTTCCCGACTTCTTTGGATTTTGGTTCTGACGGTGCGGAAAGTGCGAATATCACATCCGCACCTAATACTTTGCAGGCTTTTGCACGCGCTATAACTTCTTCCTCTCCCAGCTTCGCCCCGCAGTCGATTCTGGCAGCTATAATAAAATCCTTATCTTCTTTATCCCGGGCTTCCACGACGGCTCCTATCTTACCCAAGTATTCATTTCTGGGAAGAACTTCAACTACATGATGCCCCGCCGTAGTCTTTACAACTGGCGTCCGGTCACTAATTGAGATGCCTGCCGCTCCAGCCCTGATCACCTCCTGTGTTGTACGGTAAGCTGGGAACATGGGACCGAAACCATCATCACCCATAACTAATAGCGGTATGTTAATCGAATTAGCTATATACCTCATGATATTAATAACCTCATTGGCCGAGGCTAATCCAATGTTAGGCAAACCAAGCACAGCGTCATACATGCTGGAACCGGCCATGCACGCTGCCTTAAACCCTGCTGCTTCAGCACACCTTGCAGTAAGGCAATCTTCCACACACGGTATCACAACAAGTCCGGGTTCTTTCAGAAGATTGCGAAGTATTGTTGTTTTTTTCATTTTAATTCCTCTCTGAGTATTTAAATACCCTTTTCCCCCATTTACTTTTTTAAACTTTTCTTTTAATGCCCAGTTCCCAGCAGTTCTTAATGCCATAACTAGTTTCAGCGCCATTATTTTCTGTAATACAAGCCTGACATTCTGTCAAGTAATTTATTCCTTAATGGCCCATGGACTTCTTGAGTTTCTGATCTATCCAGAACCTTGCTGCGTAAAAACCGAGGCTTTGAGGACTCCAGGAGATTGAACCAAATTGACCGTTGTAACCTTTGAGCCACGGCTGATATAAGCAGTACTGCATTGGTTCAAGCAGGGATATTGCGAAGTGCTGTCGTGCGACGTATTCGTTCGCATCTTTAAGTACTTGCTTCACTTCATCGATATTGGTAGCTGCCATAGCTTTTGTGTAGAAAGCATCATAAACCGGATCGCTAACCATCATAAAGTTGGAAGGGGATCCCGTCTGGAATCTAGTAAGCTGCCTGAGTGGCTCATGAACTCGGCCGAGGGATGACGATGCGTGCTGAGCAAGTTGGTCGTGCTTCTTTTCTTTCTGTACGAAGGAATCCCAAGCGGGAGTCTCCATTGTCCGAATTTCCATGTCAATACCGACAGCGGCAAAGTAAGATTTTATCAATTGAAGCAGATCCATATCTCCGCCGATTTCAGCAATTATATTCGTCTTGAAACCACCAGGATATCCAGCATCCGCGAGCAGTTGGATGGCTGCTGGTGGATTATAGGCATATTCGTCTTTCAGGTCCTGCGGCCACTCCTCATACGGGAAACCCCACCCCTTCATTTTCTTCGAAGTTATCGAGGAAGGGTATGGCTCAACCCTGCCGCCATAATAAGATTTAGCTAAAGTGGGTAAGTCGATTGCCATCTGCAATGCCTTTCTCACCCTGATATCATTGAATGGTGCCCGGTCAATCCTGGGTTCAATGCTAGCGGCTGTCATCGGAACTGGTATTTGCAATATTTCCGGGTTAGTTTTTTGTATGGCTTGAGCTTTCTTATAAGAAATCCCATCCATGGCATCAATCTTGCCAGCCCGCATTGCCTCCAGAGCTTCACCTTCGTTAGTTATTACCAGAATCTTGAGTGTATCTATATATGGGAGCTGGTTTTGAGGATAACGCTCGTCATGTCCCCAATAACGGGGGTTTTTTATTAGTGTTGCCGAACTCTCGGGAATGAAATCATTTAAAATAAAAGGCCCTGTGCCAATTGCATGATGCCAATCATTGAGATCTCCCCACTTCTCTACTGCTTCACGCGCTTCGATGGCCAAAGTCGGACTAATAATCGGCAGCATGGTTTCCATGATGAACTCACGATTAATCGTTTTCCACTTGAAAACGACGGTGTACTTGTCAGTGGCAGCGACAGATATTAACTCTTTAAATGAAGCAACAGTGCCGTGATACGGAGCAGGTTTGGTAAATCCGCTCCCTAGGCCGTAGAGCCGATGGAAGTGATAAGCTACGTCATCAGCAGTAAACTCACGGCCATTTACCGGTGGTATATCCTGCCAATGGATTCCTTTACGTAGATGCACTACAAAAGTGCTCGAGTCCATAAATTCCCAACTTTCAGCCAGGTGGCCCTTCAGATATTGAAGAGGTGAGACTATACGATAGTCAAATATTGCCGGATCCAGAGTCCAATCCTCCGCTTGTAATCTTTCCATCCACGCTGAGTATATCTGTGTAAGATGCTCACTTAAATATGGATCAAAGTTGGTAATGGTCTTTGCACTTCTAATGATTATTTCACCACCATATTGTGGCTTACCAAGCTTGTCCCACCATGCAATGTTATTTTTCATCATACCTCCTTAACCGTTAGAGAACTTTGAATTTTAGGCGGCCTTTTCTATCGTTGTTAATAAGCTTCCGTATTTGTTTATCCTAATATCTAATGTCCCATCGATTTCTTCATATTTTGGTCAACCCAAAAACGAGCGGGGTAGAAACCTAACAACAATATACCTACGTTGGGCCCTGAAACCCCGAAATATTGACAGTTGTAACCTTTTAGCCAGGGTTGATATAGAGCGAAAAGTTTGGGGTGAATCAAAGAAATACAAAAATGCTGTCTTGAGACGTATTCGTTTGCGGATGTGAGGATTTTCTTGATGTCATCAATATTATTAGCAGCTAAAGCACTTGTATAAAAGGCATTATAAGTGGGGTCGTTGACCAATATTGTGTTACTTGAGTAACCTGTTGTAAACCGTAAAAGTTGCCTTAATGGCTCTGTGCTTTGACCTAGGTTTCCCGTGCGAGTAAAGAGGGCATCTTCTTTGTGATTGGTCTGGACAAAATCGGTCCAAGCACCCGGATCCATTGTGCGGATATCCATATCGACTCCAATAGCCGTAAAGTAGGATTTAACGATCTGCAATAAATCCATATCAAAATTGGTCGAATCAACTACTATATCGGTCTTAAAACCACTTGGATAGCCCGCATCAGCTAGAAGCTTCTTAGCCGCCGTGGGATTGTAAGCATATTGGTCTTTCAAATCTTGCGGCCATTGATTATATGGAAATCCCCATCCTTTTTCGTAATAAGATGTTAATGTGGTCGGGTAGGGATCGACCAAACCTTGATAGTAGGTGCTGGCGATAGTTGGCAGATCTATGGCCATCTGCAGCGCTTGTCTGACCCTGACGTCACTATAAGGTTTCACGTCATTTCTCGGGTCTATGGTATAAGAAGTTAGAAGCGGATATGTTTTCTGCAATATGTCAGGATTTGTTTTTTTCATTGACTGAGCGTTTTGGATTGATAAACCGTCCATTACATCAAGCTTAGCGGTACGCATAGCGGCCAGTGCCGTCGAAGTGTCAGGAATTATAAGGAGTTTAAGTGTATCTATATAAGGGAGCTGGTTCTGCGGGTAACGCTCGTCATGTCCCCAATAGTTTGGATTTCTTGTCAAGGTTGCGGAACTGCCACCAACGAGGTCTTGCATGATAAATGGTCCGGTTCCTACAGCGTGATGCCAGTCAGTTACATTTCCCCAAAGGGTTACTGCTTCGGGGTTCGCCAAATGTTGAATAGAATCATCGCCTTGCAAAGTTTCATTTATGAATTCTGGGTTTGACGTTCTCCATTTAAATACAACTGTATATTTATCGGGAGCCGTTAAAGAGATCAGGTCTTTAAATGGGGTAGCGTTGACCCCTGGGGGTGACTTGGTAAAGCCATGTCCTGTGCCTAATAATCTATCGTAGTTAAATACAACGTCATCAGCCACAAACTCCCTGCCGTTTGCCGGCGGGATGTTTTGCCAGTGAATTCCCTGGTGTAGATGAACAACATAAGTACTCGCATCTGTAAATTCCCAACTCTCTCCTAGCCAGCCTTTAACATACTGGTAAGGACGAAAGGCGATAGTATAATCAAATACAGAGGGGTTCAATGTCCAATCATCTGCGTGGAGTCTTTCCAACCATGCCGAATATATAGTAAATGTCCCAGAGCTCAGGGCTGGGTCGAAACCCGTAATATTTGTGGTGACTCGGATAGTCAATGTACCACCGTATTGGGGTGTACCGAGACTGTCCCACCAGTTTCCTGTAGTAGCTGTGGTACCAGTCGTGGGTTTTGTCGTCGCTACCGTTGTAGAGGTTGTTGTAGGCGCCGCAGTAGTGGTTGAGGTTGTCGCCATTGTGGATTGTGCTTGAGTAGTAACGGATGTTGAAGTGTTGCAAGATGCGAGCACCATGGTGACCAATATCAAGATGCTTAAAACTAACCAGACACCCTTATTCTTCAATTTATCCTCCATTTTAATTATTGACAAACATCATTTAGTTTGGTGACGTGTTTTTCAAACTATTGACAGGAGGTTAGCGTACCCTTAATATAGTATTAATCAAAACGATAATTCATGTGATTCATCAATAGGATTATACCTAAGAATTAGAAAAATAGTAACATCGATTTTCACATTTGTCAATAGGTCGCCAATAAAGCAAGCATCTCATAAAGTTAACAATTTGAGATATTGACCTAGCTTTAAACATCGATAAGAGTGAGGTAAGAGAGGAAAATGTCTGGTGGCTACATGGGCAAGATGTTATTTGTGGATCTTTCCTCCGGAGCAATAATAGAAGAAGCGCTCAGTGAGAAAATGTGCCGTGAGTACATTGGCTGCTATGGGATCGGAGCAAGGATACTATACACACGGCAGAAACCGGGCGTCGCTCCATTAGGCCCCGAAAATATTCTAGGTCTGATTACCGGCCCGTTAACAGGTACCTTGGTGCCTATGGGGGCTCGTTATATGGTCGTTGCTAAATCACCATTAACCGGTGGTTGGGGAGAAGCAAACTCTGGTGGATATTTTGGCCCCTATCTCAAATTTGCCGGTTTTGATGGAGTATTTTTCACGGGAATTTCACCCAAACCTGTTTACTTACTTATTGATGAAGGGAACGCCCAGCTAAAAGACGCAGGTTATCTCTGGGGCAAGGACACCTACGAGACGGAAGATATTCTCATAGCTGAATATGGCGATCAATCTCGTGCAATCTGCATCGGTCCTGCAGGGGAACAATTATCGTTGATTGCAGGTATTATGACTGACCATGGTAGCACAGCCGCGCGGTCGGGACTTGGCGCTGTAATGGGCTCGAAGAAGTTAAAGGCAGTAGTTGCACGGGGAAAAATGGAAGTTCCCATTGCTGATAAGGCAGCTGCTCAGAAATTTATAACGGAACATATTAAATATTTACGTACCACTGATCAAACAGGTACATCGACTATAGACCGAATGCGCAAATACGGCACTAGTTTTGGTACCTATAATTCAGCATATAGCGGTGATGCTCCAGTCAAGAACTGGGGAGGTATTGGCGTCATCGACCTACCGGACCGCGCCGGTCTCCATCCTGATGTATTTGCAGCTCGAGTTGAAAAAGGGCACGGATGCTGGCACTGCCCTCTTAGATGCAAAGGGATCTTGAAGGCAGGTGAGGGGGAGTACCAGTATGAGGCAGGCAGCAGAAGGCCCGAATATGAGACAGCAACCGTTTTCGGGGCGAATTGTGCCAATAGTAATACCGAGTCGATAATCAAAGCTGGTGATATATGTAACAGGGCAGGGCTAGACTCGATCTCAGCCGGTTGCGTCATCGCTTTTGCGATGGAACTATACGAGAATGGTATTCTTAATAATACCGATACAGATGGAATAGAACTTAAATGGGGTAATCATCGGGCAATGGTTGCCATGACCGAAAAACTGGCCAAAAGGGAAGGTTTGGGGGATATCTTGGCCGACGGGGTGAAGATCGCCGCAGAAAAGATCGGAAAAGGCTCGGAGCGTTTCGCGGTCCATATCGGCGGTCAAGAACTGGGCATGCACGATGCGAAACTCCCGAGAGGCGGACGGCAGGCAATGTCATCGGTCCGTTTTCAGTTGGATGCTACTCCCGGTCGGCACACCGTTATTTTCGGACCCGTGAGTTTTGTTAACATGCATTTCCTTAATTTGTCGGGTCTATGCCATTTTGGCCGGTGGCCTGACAACGAAGTTCTATTGGCGGGTGTGTTCAATGCAGTAACCGGTCTGGAACTAACTTTTGAGGACATGCTTCAGGCGGGAGAACGAATTGTCAATCTCCGACATGCATTCAACTTACGAGAGGGAATTTGTGAGTTGAAATGGCCTGTACATCCGAGAATCATTGGTAAACCGCCGCAAACAAGCGGTCCGCTTGCCGGGGTAACCGCAGATATTGAAGCTCAAGCATATTGGTGTCTGGGAGCTCTGGATTGGGATCGCACGACCACCAAGCCCAGTAAAGGAAAATTACTTTCTCTCGGCCTTGATGATGTAGCGAAAGATTTATGGCCGTAGACTTGTTCGATGATAAATAATATCAAATGTAAATTGGTTTGAATATGAAGGAGATGAATGAAAAAGGGTGCTAATTGGTGGGATCAACTCGGCAAGCCGCAATACGGCGGCGAGTTAAAAATTCGATTAATGCAGAATATCGCGAATTTTGACCCGTATTTCAGCGAGCATCTTACTCAGGTATATTCGGCGTGGATGGAAAGGATGCATTCTGAGGATTGGACATTAAACCCGGATATATTTGACTTTCGAATAGTATCCCCTTCCCAATATTTAAAAGGTTTGCTGATAGAAAGCTGGGAGTTTACTGACCCAAGCACATACGTTGTCCACGTTCGTAGGGGGATTCACTGGCAAAATATACCCCCGGTAAATGGGCGTGAGTTTACAGCTGATGACGTGGCTTATCACTTCCACCGTCTTTACGGTCTAGGCAGTGGTTTTACCAAACCCGCCCCCTATCACGGCACTGTAACTAATTTCAAATACCTGGAATCAGTTACCGCTACGAATAAATATACAGTTGTATTTAAATGGAAAAATCCAAACCCGCCTTTTATTATCGAAACCATGATCACAAATCATAGTCCTGCATTAGCAATTGAAGCACGCGAAGCCATAGAGAAATGGGGAGATGTCAGTGATTGGCATCATGCCATTGGTACAGGACCGTTTATTTTGGAGAATTTTATTCCAAACGATTCGGTGACCCTCGTCAAAAATCCCAATTATTGGGGGCATGACGAACGTTACCAACAAAACAAACTTCCCTACATTGACAGAATCAAACTTGTCATAATCCCCAATGCGGCTGAAGCCTTGGAAATGATGCGTGTCGGGAAGATCGATGTCATGGATGGAATCAACTTCGAACAAGCCCAATCTATACAGAAAACGAATCCGGAGATATTGCAGATACCAATTCCTCTATCAACCGCCAGCATAGACCCGAGGGTCGATAAAGCGCCTTTCAATGATATCCGGGTTCGAAAGGCAATGCAGATGGCAATCGACTTACCGGCAATTGCCAAATCCTACTATGGCGGCAGAATTAAGCCATATCCTGCATCAATAACTTCGAATAATATGAAAGGTTGGGGATTTCCATACCCGGATTGGCCGCAAGATCTAAAGGATGAGTACGCATATAATCCGGAGGCTGCTAAAAAACTGCTTGTTGAGGCAGGATATCCAAACGGTTTCAAAACTAATATTATTGTTGAAAGTGGTTCTGATTTAGAATTACTCCAGATCGTCAAATCATATTTCGCGCACATTGGAATCGACATGGAAATTCGGACAATGGAATCTGCGGCGTGGGTGGCTTTTGTGGAGGCAGGGCATAAGCATGACCAGCTAGCTCAGCGAGCGTCATCTTCACTAGGTCGAGTTCATGAACCTCTAAGACAACTTACCAGGTTTCAGACAGGTTTCTCTACTAACCAAATCATGGTTAGTGACCCTGTTTATGACAATTTCTATACAAAGGCAATGGCTTCTACAACTGTCGACGAAGAGAAAAAAGTAATGAAGGATGCTAATGAATATGTTGCCAGACAACATTTTGTAATCTCTTTATTGGAACCTACTCAATACTCGCTGCATCAACCTTGGCTAAAGGGTTATAATGGCCAGTTTGGTTCAGTTTGTGGACTGGGCGCGAGCCCACAAAGCCTTTCATTCTATTTATCGCGGTTTTGGATAGACCAGAAACTGAAAAAATCGATGGGATATTGAAAATAAGATATCAGCCTATTAACTTTAATACTTTAAAACATATTCAAGGAATTACTAAGCCGGTCATCCAATTTATACCGGAAAATATCGCATCCTGTACAAATAATTATAAAACCGGCTCGGTAAAAATCGCCTGCATTAATTTTATTATAGTTACAAGATTTTTATTTTTTGGGCTTTTTAGCTTCGGAGGTTCCGGCTAATTTCCATTTGTGCGCATTCAATTCTCCGCTCGGCATTTTAGACCAGACGGGACCGCCCATTTTCGCGCCGTCGTTACAGCCGCTAATGCGCAAGATCTTGGCTAGCCCCTTACCTACATTGGTGATGGAATGCCGCTGGTCTGAAGGGCAATAGATCAAGCTGTCGGCACCGACTATTCTCTCTTCATCACCCATAGTCGCCTTAATCCGTCCGGAAATCACGTAGTAGACATGGTCGAAAACCGGCATATCTTTGTTATATTCATGGTAGTGTTCTTCAATTCCGCCGCCCGGCTGGATATTATTCAACGCCAGATCGATACTCATTGATGGTGATCTTCCCACCGGCGGGAGGGATGTGTCCGGACGTAAAAAAGCATAGCCCTTTTGATTGGGATGGCCTTCGCCTTTACCCGGAATTACAGCTTCCGCTTTGGTCATAATAAAACCTGTTCTCTTTTTTACCACTGAGTTACTCCTTTTTCTGTCCGCAATTGAATTATATATAACGAACTAATATCCCATGGATTTCTATAATTTTTGGTCGATCTAGAACCGCGCGGTATTGAACCCCAGACTCTACAGGCTGTAGCCTGTCCGCAGACGGAGTCGAACTGGCCATTATAGTCCGTAACACGAGGCTGATAGAGCGTATATTGCATGCAAAACACTCACATTTGTTGACAGAAGGGTAATAAAAATCTATTATACGATTGAGTATAGATTATTCATATGATTCATCAATAGGATTATATCGGAGATTTAGTAAAATATTATCAGCGTTATTTTGATTTGTCAATAGAATATGTTAAAAGAAAAGACAACTTTCACAAATTTCCAATTCCCTTTATGATATAATTCATAAGGCAAAAAATTAATACAAATATTTTCAACAACTAAAGGAACTCGACAACATGAAAAGGCAAGATTTATCGGAATCTTATTTTGACTTGTGGTTATTAATCGGAAAGATTAACCATTCAATAATGTTAATCAGACAAAAAGAATTGAACAAGTATGAGATACCCGTACGTCAGACTCATGTTTTACGTACTATACAAGCCCTTGGCCCAAAGGCAACTTTCTCCGAAATTGCCAGAGAAGTCGATCGAAAAAATCACGTAATTTCTAAGCAAGCGATTAACATGGAAAAAGATGGTCTAATAATAAGAATTAAAGATAAGCCTAAATCTAAATTATTAAGGTTAGAGTTGACCCAAAAGGGTCGCGATCTAGCTCAAGTAAGTAATCAAAGCAAATCCATCCAGGAAATATTTTCTTCGCTTTCTGAAGACGATCGCCAGCAAATGAAATTACTTTTGACCAAGCTACTCACTAAGGTTGAAAAGTATAATGCTAAAATTAGCAAAAACGCCGACACCTAATATAGCTGGTAATTTCACCTCATTTAAGGTCATACCATCCAACATAACAGTTAATTAATTAGTAACAAACTTTTGGTCCGATACCCGAAAGAATTTTCTATCAAAAAAGAGGTTGGTAATCCTAGCCTCTTTATTTATCTTATGAGTAAACCCACAACCGGAATAGGGTCCGTACCCTAGGTCGAGGTGCATTTTTCAGACGTCTTCCCTGTTGTGTTTAGGTATTACCCCCCGGCCCCGAATGATTGGGAGATTTAAACCCGTAATGTTCTCCAATCCATCTGCCTTGGCAATTTCTGCTACAGAACAACGCGCTGCTGTGCTCACGATAGTTAGCCAGGAACTGGTGAACATTCCTGAAAAAAAGCTTTCCGCAAAATGTACAGACAACTGGGATTTGTTGCCATTTCTTTTGGCATTCGTCGCTGCAAAACTTATGTGTGCTGATTTTGCCACATGCGAGGCAGCTATATCGATATTTTATTTTCTGGCTGGCAAGATGTTTGGTGGGTAAACCCTCTTCTTGCAATATCTGAAAAACACGTTGTCTTGATACACCAACAAGCCTGGCTATCACTGACATGCTGATGAACATGTTGGAAATGCGTAACTTTTTTACTTGTTCCCGAGTATTTGATCTCAACGAGAAATCGGTCCGATTAGCTTCTCGTCTGCTAAGTTGTGTCTGTGGCATATATTTGTCCTCTCATTATGTAACATTTGGGCTATTTTCAGAGGGAGGGTTGAAATCTGATGCAACTTTGACCGCGTTTATTATCTTAGACACCCTTTCATTTCCCGCTTCTTGCCAGGATAACGCAATCGGCGGAATCCATTACCTTAGACTGTAGTGTGCGCTCCCGTGTAATAGAAAATCCCAAACTACATTCTTCTTAAATCCCGTGTCTCCCATATTCCCATACGAAACGCAACTGCGGCACCCTTTGTTCCCTTTGGGCTGACATTGACAACACCCTCCTTACCTCTGTTTTGAGCAACTGATCCGAAACTCTTTCTACCGGTTGAATTGCATCTCGGTCAGCAATAAAGTCGCCCAGGCTGTTATCCCCGTCCTCCCCCAATGGTAATTACAGCGAATTAGGTTGTTCCGCCAGTTTAATCACCTCCCCCACTTTGGAGGTTATAAGTCCCAAATGTTTGCCGATTTCTCGAGTGGGGAGTTCGGTATGGCTATATGAGATGCTTTTTAAACTTTGTTAGGGTACATATTTCCGCTCAAGCTCGCTCCAGAATTCCAATTGGCTTTTTGCATTTAAAACCCCTCTAATAGGTATTTTTTGATTAGTTACATAATCCGCGGAGTCATAGACCTCCCTATATACCCCCAATAAAGCTTTTTTAACCACATCCGTGGGAGGATCGTAAGGCACCCATATCTTCGCCCCAACATCCTGACAGTCAGCGGCGGTAAAACCATGTGGTTCCATTCCCCACCAAATCGTTACTTCCGGTGCTCCTATCTCCCTATAAAACAGTCTTAAGTTCTCTTTGTCCTTTTGCCCAAATTTTGATTCCGGGGGAACGGCATGTGGAAGTATCACATCAACCCCTAATTTCACACAAGCTTTGGCCCGCGCTATCACCTCTTCGTACCCCATGGTCGCTCCAGCATCAATTCTGGCAGCAATAATGAAGTCATTATCTAGCTTATTCCTTGCTTCAATAACAGCCCCCATTTTGCCTAGATATTCATTTCTTGATAGAACTTCTACGAGATTATGAGGAGTTCTAGCAAGAATATGATGGTTCCGGTCACTTACATACATACCCGCAACACCTGCCATGATCACATCTTGGGTCGTGCGATATGCAGCCAATGCATTTCCGTACCCATCATCAGCTCCCATAATTAGTGGAATATCTACAGAAAGAGCCATATATTTAGCACAGTTTATCACTTCACTCGATGTAGCTAATCCAATATTGGGCATTCCGAGCTGGGTCTCACCTACCATTGTCGGTGGCATAAAAAATGCTTTAAATCCCACGGTCTCTATAATCTTTGCGGATAGGCAATCATACGCGGAGGGTACTACCAGAACACCTTGTTCCGTTAACAATTTACGCAACAATGTAGTTTTCTTCATTTTATCTCCTAATATTCGCGGTAAGAATCAATAACCCGCTAAATTTCCCTGGCGGAGATCTCCGCTAATTAGATGAAATCCGGGACTTAATGTAAAGTCCCGGATTTCTGATTGACACTTTGACTTGAAGTTACGATTCTATTGTCCGGAAGACTTTGCCAAACTCTGATCAATCCAGAATCTCGACCAATAGAAAAAGAGGAACTGCGGACCCGCTACTATGGCAACCGTGCAACCTTGACCGTTGTAACCTTTAAGCCAAGGTTGATATAGGGCAAACAGGTTCGCTTGAAGCAATGATATTGCCCAATGGTGACGTGCAACATATTCGTTAGCATCTCTAAGCGCTTGTTTTACCTGATCTAAACTAGTGGCAGCTGTAGCTTGGGCATAGAAAGCATCAAAGGCAGGATCACTAACCATGGAATAGTTAAATCCCGTCCCGGTTTGAAACTTGGTGAGTTGCCTGATTGGCTCATATTGAAGACCGAGTGATCCAGTTGGGCGAGTCGCCAATTGGTCATATTTGCGACCTACCAGCACAAAAGCATTCCATGCAGGGGGATCCATAGTTTTGATCGACATATCAATGCCAATTGCGGCAAAATATGATTTTACAATCTGCAATAGATCCATGTCCGATGTTGTCTGTGCCACCACATTCGTTTTAAACCCGGTGGGATAGCCAGCATCAGACAGAAGCTGCTTGGCAGCGGTTGGATTATAAGAATATTCGTTTTTCAGGTCCTGGGGCCATAGATCGTACGGCCATCCCATTCCGGTCATGGAATTAGCAGTTAAAGCTGCGGGGTATGGTGAAGCTGTACCTCCATAATAAGTATTGGCGATGGTTGGCAGGTCTAAGGATAATTGCATTGCTTTTCTGACTCTGATGTCACTAAAAGGTGTCACATCCATTCTAGGGTCTATGCTACCGGTGGCTCCAAACGGAACAAGTACTTGCAGAATATCGGGGTTTGTTTTCTGCATTGATTGGGCATTTTGACGCGAAATTTGATCCATGACCGTAATCTTACCCGTCCGTAAAGCTGCTAAAGCCGTAGCGTCGTCCGGAATGATTAGGAATTTCAGAGTGTCTATATAAGGAAGTTTGTTTTGCGGGTAGCGTTCATCGTATCCCCAATAGTTTGGATTTTTAACACAGGTGGCTGAACTACCACTGACAAAATCTTTGAGAATAAAAGGACCTGTTCCTATGGCATGATGCCAGTCGCTCAAATCTCCCCATTGCTGCACTGCTTCCTTTGCCTCAATACACCCACCCGTACTAGTAGACTGCAGAGTCTCCGTTATGGATTCTGGATTCGGAGTCTTCCACTTGAAAACAACGGTATATTTATCGGTCGCAGTAATTGAAGTGAGGTCTAACCAAGCAGCTACTGTGGCCCAATAAGTACTCGGTTTGGTGAATCCGGCTCCTCCGCCGTGTAGTCGGCCATAATGATAAACTACGTCATCAGCAGTAAACTCGCGGCCGTTTACCGGTGAGATATCTTGCCAATGAATACCTTGACGCAAATGGACGACATAGGTATTAGCATCTGTAAACTCCCAGCTAGTTCCCAGGAACGCTTTTACATAGTCGCTCGGACGATAAGTCGCTTTGTAGTCGTATACCGCTGGATCTGTGGTCCAATCATTTGCGTGCAGTTCTTCCATCCAGGCTGACTCTATGGTAACAAGCGTTTCTGCATATATCGGATCAAAATTTACGATGTCTGCAGCGAGACGTAAAGTTGCTGTACCGCCATATTGCGGTTTACCGAGTTTGTCCCACCAATTGCCGGCCACGCTCGTTGTTGTGGTCGTAGGTTTAGTAGTCGATACCGCCGATGTCGTAGTGGGCAGGATTGATGTCGTTGTACTTGCAACGGTTGATACCGTGGTCCGGGTTGAGGTGGTAGTGGAAGAAGAACAAGAAGCTAGAACTAATGATGACACAATTAAACAGGTTGAAACTATCCAGATGGCTCCTTTTTTCACTTTTTAACCTCCTTCCTTATGTGCAGATTCCGAGGGAATCAAATATGTTCTAGTTGTCCGATTTAGAAGGGTCTTGTCGAAATAAGTAAGGTTGGTTAGCCACCCACCCTGATTGCCCAAGGGCTATGTCTTGTTACTGTCATCTCGCGGTTATCGGCGAATTAAATCGCTGTTTTTGTCTTTTTAAAGACCTACGATTCGCGTCCGGTCAAGATAATAATTCGGATGTTATTTTCTTGAAACTTTTTAAGGAATAGAGAGGCTAGGATGACCTAGCCTCTCTTCCATAACCCAATAATAAATAAACCTTAGTATGATAGAACGTCTAATATCCCATCGATTTCTTTAAGCCCTGGTCGATCCAGAACCGGGAAGTATAGAAACCCAAAATACTCGGTCCCCAGTTCCCATAGGTAGAACCGTATTGACCGTTGTAGCCCTTTAACCACGGTTGAACCAGACTAAAAGTCATGGGTTGTAGCAGGGATACAGTAAAATGTTGTTGCGCGATATACAAGTTACAATCACTGACTATCTGTTTTACTTGATCTGTGCTAGTTGCTGCCAAGGCAGCTGGGTAGAAAGTATCATAATGAGGATCATTGACTCTCAAATATTGGTTATTACTACCTGAGAGAAATTTTTGAAGCTGTAAAATAGGCTCATTTGTCTTGCCCATTACTCCGCCAGTTGATAGCGAAGCAAGTGCATCTTGCTTATAGTTAGTGGAAACAAAGGCATTCCAAGATGCATTATCCATTGTTTTTATGTCCATGTTAACACCAACAGCAGTAAAATAAGATTTTACTATTTGCAACAAACCCATGTCATAAACAGAGTCGACTACGATGTCGGTATCGAAACCATTGGGATAACCCGCGGCTGCCAGAAGCGCCTTTGCTTGAGTTGGGTTATAAGCATATTCATCCTTTAATGACTGCGGCCAATTCTGATAAGGATCACCCCATCCGGTCATGTACTGAGACGTTAATGCAACAGGGTTTGGTGATGTAGTGCCATTATAATAGGTCTTAGCAATAGTAGGTAAGTCAAGTGCCATTTGCAGAGCCTTTCGGACATTAATATCATTAAAAGGTTTCACATCATTTCTCGGGTCTATCGAAAGACCAGCAGAGAAGGGGATCGTCAATTGCACGATAGAAGAGTTCGTCTTGGTTACATCCTGAGCCGCTTGATACGCCAAATTGTCAATAACATCGATTTTACCCGTACGCATTGCTGAAATTGCAGTCGGATCGTCAGGTATTATCAGATATTTGACTGAATCCACGTAGGGGAGTTGGTTCTTCGGATAACGCTCGTCAAATCCCCAATAGTTAGGATTCTTAACCATGGTTGCCGAAGTGCCGGAAACAAAATCAGTCAACATAAATGGTCCGGTCCCTATGGCGTGGTGCCAATCACTAACATCTCCCCATTGTTTTACTGCATCGGGATTTTCAATGCACATCTCCGAAGTAGCACTGAGCTGCAGACATTCTGTTATAAACTCGGGATTAGAGGTCTTCCATTTGAAAACAACTGTATACTTGTCAGTAGCAGTGGCAGACAATAGACTGGGCATGTTTGGTTGTTCGGCATGTGGGCCTCCAAATTTGTTAAAGACTCCGCTCGCCGGATCGTACATTCTCATGAAATGGAAAACTATGTCATCAGCCACAAGTTCCCGCCCATTTGCGGGTGCTATGTTCTGCCAATGGATTCCCTGGCGCAAATGTATAACATAGGTACTTGGATCCGTAAATTCCCAGTCAGCTGCCAGATAGCCCTTCACAAAGTTACTGGGACGGTACATCATTTGGTAACTGAATGTTGACGGGTCTAATGTCCAGTCGTCAGATGTCATTTTTTCCATCCATCCTGACTCTATGCCAACAATGAAGTTGTTCATGTAAGGATCCCAGTTTGTGATGTCTTTTGTAAGCCTAAGGGTGATTGTACCTCCATACTGGGGGGTGCCAATTTTCCCCCACCAATTTGCAGTTGAAGTTGCAGAAGTAGTAACAGTCGATGCGGGTGCCGTGGTTGAGCTTGAATTCTTGCTGCATGATGCAAATACCAAAGATATTACAAGCAGACAGCTCAAAATTAAAAATACCATCTTTCCTTTCATCTTTGCTCCTTTTATTTTAACTATGATTCACATGATTGTTAATGTAATTCAACTGTGTTTTCTTATTGGTTTATGCTATAGTTTTCACTATAGATAATGCATGTTGTTTGGTAATATATCACATACTTTTCTACTTGTCAATATCTTGAAGGATTGATTATGCAAGTTCCGTAGTTTATACTGAAATCTGTCGCGATGATTTTTAAATGAGTCTAACCGGAGGTTCCTGTTATGGAAGAACGAATATCAACGGATTATAAAAGATATGCATGGATACTCGTTGGTAAAGCAAGAGAAGAAATGTTGAAAGCCCGGCAAAAAGAATTGACTCCTTATGAAATCTCTCCCAGGCAAGCATATGTCGTAGATATATTATATAATCTTGGCCGCAGAGCAACCATTGCGGAAGTTGCCAAACATGTAGATCGAGAAGTGAACACTCTTTCCCAGCAATTGAATCGGATGGAAAAGGACGGATTGGTAAAACGTTACCAAGAAAAAGCAAAATCAACCTTGCTAACCTTTGAACTTACAGAAAAAGGTGTTCTTGCTTACGAAAACAGCTTAAAAAGAGACTCAATTAAAAAGGTTATGTCGGTTTTGACGGAAGACCAAACACACCAATTAATATCTATGCTGGAACAATTAATAATTGCAGCAGAAAAATATCAACAAAAGTAAAAACTCTCCTAAACTGCACGTTACAATAAAGCCAGTAAAAATGGCTCTAGTATTTTGTTGCTATATACGACGTTGTTATTTTCTGAAAATCTTAAGTTTATCTCGCTTTGCTATGCACTCCCTAACAGATAAGGCAATATCTTCGGCCCCAAGCCCGAAGTGAATCTTAAGATCGTCTTTATCATCAGTGGGGATCCTGGCTGATTGACTAAATTCGTCCTCTACACCCACTCTTATAAGAACAGCCGGCGCTTCTTCTGCAATAACAGTTGCAACACTTTCACCCAACCCTCCAATTATCGTTCCGTTTTCCGCAGTGACAATTGCCCGGGTCTGCTCCGCTACCCGAATTACAGCTTCTTCGTCAAGCGGTTTGATCGTGCTCATATTCAGGATTCCGACATCAATTCCATCTTTCTCTAAAATATCGATTGCTTTTATAGCTTCTGACACCATAAGCCCAGTCGCAATAATTGTTGCATCTTTGCCATCTTTTATCTGATAAGCTTTCCCTATTTCAAAGGGATAGTCTTCAGTAAAAATTCTGAGTGGCGCTGGGGACGTATCCTCCAATCTAAAATACACCGGCCCGATATAATCTGCCATAGCGATAAAAGCCTTCTCCATCTCAACAACATCTGCGGCATTGATGATCAGAAGATTTGGAAGAACACGCGTTATTCCTATTCCTTCGACGATACAATGAGACGCACCCAGCACGCCCCATACTCCATCTCGGCCCAATATTTTCACATTAAAACGATCTATAAGAATACTCTGTCTAATCTGGTTATAAGCCCTTTCCACAACCGCAAACGTGCTGGCATGTAAAAATGGTATAAATCCTTCAGAAGCCAAAGCACCTGCAATTACTGCCCCATTTGCTTCAGCAATTCCACACTCGATAATTTGATTCGGAGCATTAGTTTTAAACCAATCTAATGCGGGCATTCCACCATCTTCAAGTACTACCATAACATTAGGGTGCTTTTGAACGACCTTGAGCATACCTGCTTCTGCACCGGCAGCACTGGCTGTTGCCGGGCCAATCTTAACATATTTATTAAACTTAGCCATATATTTCTTTCCCTTCCTTTAGGCCCTGGGTTACTGCTTCTGCTCTTCCATAATGCAGGTGAAGCTTTTCCCATAAAGGTATACCATGACCTTTTACAGTATGTGCTATTATGCATTTCGGTTTGCCGTCACCATACAAATTATTGGCCAGGTCAAGGGTGTCAACCAACTCCGTTAAATTATGTCCATCAATTTCCTTAACCCACCATCCAAAAGCTCTGAATTTCTCATCGAGAGGACCTAAAGGCATGACCTGCTCTGTTGGTCGTTCCAGGCAGAATTTGTTATAGTCGACAATATTGATCAGGTTGTCCAATTTATATTTTGCCGCAAACATGGCCGCTTCCCAATTTTGCCCTTCAGCGAGTTCTCCGTCACCAACAATACAGAAGACTCGGTAAGCTGGATTATATTGCATTATAAATTTCGGCATATTTGTGGATGTGACATGAAGATTAGGAGGATTCAAAGCTGTTTTTGTTTTTTCCGACATTGCCAACCCTGCAGCAAATGATAACCCTTGCCCAAGTGAACCGCCCGAGTAATCAATGCCAGGACAACACCACCTGTCGGCATGACCCTGAAATTGAGAACCGAAACTATAATACTTATCTAACATCTCTTTTGGAACGAAACCAAGTTCCGGCAATACAGCATAAATTGCTTCCGCACAATGAGCTTTTGATAAGACAACTCGGTCCCTACCATCCCAATCGCAATTACTGAGGTCAAGGTGGAGATGGTGGAAATAAAGAGCAGTTACGATTTCGACTAATGACATAGTTCCGCCTGCATGCCCCATCCTACTGGCTTCAAATATCCGTAAAATATTACGTATAACAACATTTGATTTATCTTCAAGTTCATGTATTACTTTTGGGCTGTGTGCCATGTTTTCCTTCCTTTTGTCTCAATTGTTACAGTCTCTAATGAAAGTTTATCGCCACATTTCGGACAGGTATTATTGTAAAAACTCAGAACTGTCTTCTCGGACGGAATTGCGCGCATATAAAGGCGCCTCTTAATTTCTTCTCCAAAATACAGTAGAGTTCTACATTTACCGCAATATATTTTTTCTGTCATTTACTAATCCCCCTATATTTTTAAAACTAAATACCTAACAATTCATCTCAGGGTTTAAGCATTATTTTGATACCCTTCCCTTGTTTATGTGCTTCAAAGGCGGCGACGGCTTCGCTAAGCGGATAAATTGTGATTAAAGGTTTGAGATCCAGAGTAGGTAACATTTGAAGCGCTCTGGGGAATGAATATGGTGTTTGCCTTAATCCATGAATTGTAAGCTCTTTCGAGCCAAAATAGTTGATGGGTACTCCCAGATCTAGATTCCGAGGATAACTAGCTACCCATATAATAGTTCCATCACCTTCGGTTAAAAGTATAAGCTGCCGCGCGATAGCTGGTATTCCGCTTGCTTCAAAGCATTTGTTAAAACCCCGTCCGTCAGTTAATTTGTTAGTAATTGCCAGCAAATCCTCATTAAGAGGATCTACTACGTTGGCTCCGAACTGCTTTGCCAGCCGTCTTTTTTCAGCAATAGGCTCAGAAACCAACACTTTAGAGGCTCCCGATTTTATCGCCAATTGAAGTAACAATAATCCGATTGGTCCTCCACCGGTAATGATCACAGAATCGCCTATTTTCATTTTTGCAATATCCAGTGCATGAACCGCGACTGACAAAGGTTCGAGAAAAGCTCCAACGTCAAGGGGTAAATCATCCGGCAGGGTAAAAACTGTATTTTCACGATAGGCAGAATACTCCGCCATCGCGCCAGAGAAAGGAGCTGTTCTTTCGCAAAAATTAGCCATCATGTTTGTACAATAATGACAATCCCCGCAAACGCTTTTATAATTCATCGCCACATGCTGGCCAATCTTAAAATCACCTTTGATATTTTTACCAATCTCCACAATCGTTCCCGAGGCTTCATGTCCGATGATCTTTAATCCTGCCCGCATTTCATGGCCCATAATCTTTATCTCATCGCTGATTGAACCTGGTTTTGATGGGCGGCTTACAACGCCTGCGGGGGGAGGGCCTATAATCTGTCCTTTCAAAATAACGGAGTCGGTACCGCAAATCCCGGCATAAGCTATTTTTACTTTGATTTCATCATCTTGACACTCTGGTTCTGGAACTTCTTGTACCTCCACCACACCAACTTCCTTCACTATTACAGCTTTCATTATCTGGTGTCCTCCATGTTGTTTTTTCAACTTTCCCATTGCAGGCTTATTCTGGATTAAATTATATTTTATTTTTTGGTTTTCTAGGGCCACAGATCTTTTATCAGGTCTTCAAGTCCGAGACTAACCAATTTTTCTTTACTTGGCTTTGTGGTAGTAAAATCCCAGTCCAGAGCCCCTAAATTCCAATATATTTGAGCTTCTATGTCAGAAGTCACTCCTGCAAGGGGGCCTATTGCTTGAGGTGGTTTCCCAACGATTCTAGGGTGGACTGGCAATTTCAGTTCGCATATACCCTCACGCAGGTTGAATACGTGTCGTATATTAGCAACTCTTTCTGCAGCCCTAAACATGTCGGTTAAAGAATAGTTCCACCCTGTTACTGCATTAAAAAACCCTACCAGCCGTTTATCAGATTCAGGCGAAGGAATTAGCCCATAGTCGCTAAACATACACAATCCAACCATATTGACAAGATGTTTACGAAAACCTAAAGGACCAAAACCGGTGGTGTGTCGCCCCGGCGTTGCATCCATTTGATAACGAGCCGCCGGCGGCCAGCTTTGGGTTCTACTTGGGGCTTTCGGGTCATGCATGCCGAGTTCTTGCCCACCTATATGAACCGCAAATTTCTCTGCTCCCTTACCTATTCTTTCCGCGGCTTTTTTAACTCCGTCAGCCAATACACCGCCCAGTCCTTCTCTATTAGCTATATTGACCGTCATTTCAACCATTGCCTGGTGGTTTCCCCATTTTAGGTCGATGCCATTAGTATCTTGTTTATTCAGAATGCCGTTTTGGTACAACTCCATTGCGAACGCCACAGCTCCACCAGTAGAAAGTGTATCTATGCCAGCTCTGTTGCAAATATCATTTACCATCATGATAGATTCTGTGTTAATATTGCCGCAATTGGTTCCGAAGACAGCTATGGTCTCATATTCCGGCCGATGGCTACCTGCAAGATACCGGTATTCTCCTTCTCCTGCCTTTAAAACCCCCTTGCAACGCAAAGGGCAATGCCAACAACCATGTCCTTTCTCAACGCGTGTCGCAAATACATCGTAATGGAGGCCAGATCGATCAGGGACATCAACTACACCGATTCCTCCCCAATTTTTAACCGGGCTGTCACCATTGTGCGCTGATTCATAGGCTCCATGGCTAGTTCCATATTGATTCATGCGCTCCATATGGGATTGACCAGACGGCCGGGGCGTCCGCCAAACTTTAATCTGTTCAGCCCTAATCGTGTCCAATGCCGTTTTATCAAAAATGGAAACGTCCCCATTTCCCCTGGCGACAACTGCTTTTAATTTCTTTGATCCCATAACAGCCCCGAGGCCTGAACGCGCAGCATAACAGCCATGGTCAGTCATGATTCCCGCGATTAACGATGTTTTTTCGCCTGCAGGTCCTATGCAAGCTATCCGGGATTGCGGGCCATATTCTTCACTGAGTATATTTTCCGTTTCATAAGTGTCTTTTCCCCAGAGATAACCGGCATCTTTTATAGCAACTTGTCCGTCGTCTATCATTAAGTAAACTGGTTTGGCCGAAATCCCAATAAAAAATATTGCGTCAAAACCCGCGAACTTTAGATATGGACCAAAATAGCCGCCCGAATTAGCGTCTCCCCAACCTCCAGTCAAAGGTGATTTAGCTACAACGGTAAAGCGAGTCCCTGTAGGTACAGCTGTACCAGTAAGAGGCCCGGTTATGAACCCTAAGATATTTTCCGGGCCCAATGGATCAACGCCAGCTTTCTGCTTCGTATATAAGATTCTCGCGCCAATACCATAACCACCAATAAAGTCCCGGCATAACTTCTCATCGAGGATTTCTTCTTTAGTTACCCCGGTTGATAAATTCACAAACAGTATTTTTCCCATGTACCCGGAAGCCATTTTATTTCCTCATGCCCTAAATAAATTATCTATATGCTAGCACTTTTGATTAAATTACAGAGATGTTACCGCATTATAATTGTCGCTATTTTATGCTCAGTGATGTTTAAACGCAGTCTTAAAAACATTGTTTGAATTAACTGCAACGCTATTGTAGTAATAGTTCATTCATACCAAATGCTGACTGATAACTCCGTCAGAACCACGTTGTTGATTCTGGCGGAGTTATCGATTACAATAATATATCCTTTGAGGGATTTACCTTAGTGCCCCAGTACCTTTTTTGCATTTTGATCTATCCAGAACCTTGCGGGATAGAAGAACAAATAACTCGGTCCCCAGCTTCCATAAGTCGCACCATATTGGCCATCATGCCCCTTTAACCAAGGTTGGACAAACGTAAATGTCATAGGTTGCAATAACGAAATCGTAGCATGCTGCCTAAGCCAATATTCATCTTGATCTCTTACTATTTTTTTCACCTCGTCAACACTGGTCGTTGCAACCGCCTTCGCATAAAAATCATCATAAGCTTGGTCAAAATACATAAGATAATTATTGGGAGCCATACTCTTGATAAACTTGTTCAATGAAACAATGGGTTCGACAGCCTTACCAGTTATCCCCCCTGTTGATAAAGAAGCTAGCTGGTCTTGTTTATGTCCAGTCCCGACAAAGGATTGCCATGAGGCATTGTCCATAACCCTGATCTCCATGTCAATACCTACCGCCATAAAATAGGATTTCACGATCGCTAGCAGATCCATGTCATGACCACTGTCAACTACAACATTAGTCTTAAAACCACTTGGGTAGCCTGCATCAGCGAGAAGCTTTTTGGCAGCAGTGGGGTTGTAGGCATACTCATCTTTTAAATCCTGGGGCCAATCTTTATACATAAAGCCCCAACCTGTCATATATTGGGATATATTACCCACGGGATACGGCTGAACAGTACCTTGATAATAAGTTGTAGCAATAGTTGGAAGATCTATTGCCATTTGCATTGCTTTTATGACTTTGATGTCCTTAAACGGTGCCGTGTCGCGTCTTGGGTCTATGGAAATACCATTACCAAAGGGTATTTTTATCTGTGCTATTTCGGGATTCGATTTTTTCATATCCATCGCTGTCTGAATTGGCATTTGGTCAAGTGCATCAAGTTTACCTGCGCGCAATCCTGCCAATGCTGTGGAATTGTCAGTTATAACGAGTATCTTGAGTGTATCGACATAAGGCAGTTTGTTTTGCGGATAGCGTTCGTCATATCCCCAATAATCCGGATTCTTAACCAAGGTGGCTGAAGCTCCAGAGACGAAATCCTTTAAAATAAATGGGCCGGTTCCTATAGCGTGATGCCAATCAGTTGCATCTCCATAAAGCTTAACAACGTCAGGGTTTTCTATGCATAATTCCGACTTAGCACCAAGCTGTACAGTTTCATAGATTAACTCAGGATTGGAAGTTTTCCATTTAAAAAGCACAGTGTATTTATCGGGAGCAGTAACAGATATTAAAAGCGGTAAATTCGAGCCCGAAGCGAATGGTCCTCCTTTTGTAAAACCTCCAGTTACAGGGTCGAACAACCTGTTGTATTTAAACGCAACGTCGTCTGCAACGAATTCTCGACCATTAGCGGGGGCTATATTCTGCCAATGAATTCCTTGTCGCAGGTGGACAGCTAAAGTCGTCGGATCAGTAAACTCCCAACTCTGAGCCAGCTGGCCTTTGACAAATTCATTAGGACGAAACATTGCAGTATAACGAAAAACAGAAGGATCTAGTGTCCAATCATTTGTAAAAAGCCTCTCCATCCATGCGGACTCTATAGTAGTTAGAGAACTATAGAAAAACGGATCGAAATTCACAATATCCTTGTTGATTCTAATAACCATGTCACTGCCATATTGTGGTTTTCCAAGACTATCCCACCAATTTCCTGATGTTGAGGTCGGTGTGACTTTTACGGTGGAACTTGTCGTAACAGGAGGTACAGTACTTGTTATTGCTGTCGTTTGGGTAGTTGGAGACGAAGTCGCAATGGGTGTAGATGTTGAAGTGGTCGTTTTTGCACAAGATGGCAACACTAGGGCCGTTATGACGAGACAAGTTAGTAAAATACAGATAATTATCCTTTTCATACATTCCCCCTTTTTCTAACCACTATTAAAATATCTTGGGCTCATCTGGATCTGAATTATTCCAAAACTCCAGATTGTGTCTCAGATTACAAAATCGCTCCCATTTTGCTAACCACAAATAACAATTTCATTTCCATCCCATTTGTAATGAACGTTCAATGCTGCTTTTTCAGTGATGTGTTCCATGTAATCGAAGACTTCCTGCCCCAGCGTATTATGTGGCAATATTTCCGGCTGACCAATACTATTAATCAAACAAGGTAGGAAGCCTATTTGGGAAATCTTACCATCCCGAACAACACATTTGGCAATAATGGATAAATTGGAATTCTGAACATGAGGCCAATATTCAGATCCATCGATCTCAATACCGAATGATTCTTTAAATATATTCTTCTGTTGTTCTATTATCCATTCAGGGCGTTTTACGAAAGGAGCAGGAGGGTCGACAAAACTAGCCAAACCATGGAATATGATTTTGTCTTTGTATCGCTCGATTCCCTTTAAAATATGGGCGTGTTCAGCCAATATTAGATCAGCCCCTGCGTCTATTGCAGCATGTGATACTATTTGTTCATACATTGCCAATTTAATGGGGACCAATCCGATACCTTTATGAAAATGCACAACTAAGACATCACAATGGTTCCTCAGTTCGTGGATATCATCGGTCATCGCCTTTAAACTATCTGGAGAGGGAAAAGTATAAATTGTCGGGTTAGCTCCAGGCGTTGGGTGATCCAATTCATAAGCAGTGACAATCCGTACCCAGGAACACCCCGCTTTAAGGGGATTAGCCCAAGTTTCTTTTGGACCAACACAATTATAAGAAAGAAAGCCAATCTTCATTCCTTTCTTCTCAATAACAGCTGGTGCTCTAGCTTCATCAAGGTTCATTCCAGCACCGATGGTCGCAATTCCCAAATTACGTAGTCCATTTGTTGTATCTTCTATTCCAGGGACTCCGGCATCCCAAATTTTGTTCCCGGCAAGGTGTATTACATTGAATCCCGCCGATCTTAAAGCCTTCATGTTTTGAGGGTCACAACCTTTAGGTGTTGCGTTTGGATGTCCGATAACGCCCCACACGCCCGTGACAACAGACCTTAAAGTGCAGGGTGTCTCCAATTGTCCAACAACAATATCAGCTGATTTTAGGATTGGCGATACTTTAATGAACAGTGATTCAGGATCTTTCGAGGCAAGCGATATATCACCCACTGCCATTAAGTTGATGGACTGGCTCGTCATGTGTTAGTACTCCCCCAAAATAGTTAATTTCGAATATTCAATTTTGAATTAAAGAAAGGAATTATGGTAACCAATTCGGTCTATGCACCCATTGTATAATCGCATATTCCATTACGTTTTCTCGATAGTTTATGCTATAGTTAACACTATAGATAATGTACGTTGTTTGGTAATATATCATATGGCTTATCCATTGTCAATATTTTTCCGAATTGATTCGCTAAACTTCTAAATTAAGCTAAAGACAGTTACAAACGCAATGACTTTGAGTAGTGATTTTACTGGAGAATTAAAATGTTTGATACTCGGATGAAAGCCTGCTGGGGATGGAGAGGGGTTTTAGGTTTCATCAATCCTGCTGTTGTTCTGTCACTCGGATCCGAAATTTCTTACAAGTTAGGACTTGAAGGTGTCGGTATGATGGAAATAACCTTGGGACTGGTTCGAGCGACAGATGACAATATGGGTAAAGTTCTGCCGGGACTTGACAGAGCGGCAAAAACATTGGCGGATCAGGGTGCGCAGTTCGTTTGCCTGGGAGGTCCGCCAGCTACACTTGTGGATGGCATTGACCACAACTTGGAGTTTAAAAAACGCCTTGAAGATATAACCAGACTGCCTTCAACAACTTCCCTTTTATCCACTATTGACGCATTCAATTCCCTCGCAATTAAAAAGATTATAGTTGTGGAACCAGGTTCAAGTGACGGTCAGGATATTTGGGCCAAGCGAATGAAGATATACTTCGAAAACAATGGTTTTAAGGTAGTTAATACCAAGAGTGCCTGTTCGAAGACCACGACGCTTGGCAAAGCAAAATTACCAATGAACCTGCCATACGATTTAGCGAAAGAAGCTCTACTGGAAACCCCCGAGGCAGAGGGGGTTTATATTGCATGTAGCGTTTGGGGAGGTCCTCCTGTTATACAGTGTCTGGAATCCGAATTCGGCAAGCCGGTCATCATAGATGATGTTAATTATATTTGGGCAGGATTAAAAGCTTTAAACATAAGGTTACCAATGAATGGTCTCGGAAGAATTTTTGAAACGTTGTAATTATCAGCCTGAATCTTAAAACATCAGAATATCGTTCTGAGGCTGAGATCTATAATATGAATTAAGTCTAGCTGCCAGTCAAAGATCATCATTTTAAATTCCGATTGACAAAAGTGAGGTCAATTTGTCTAAACCGAAGAAGTCTATCTTTTACGGTTGGAAAATCGTCAACTCACTGTTCTGGATTAATGCGATCCTGATGGGATCCGTTTTTATCTTTGGCGTTTTCTTCAAATCCCTGGAAAATGAATTTAACTTGTCACGAGCCACCACTTCGTCGATTGTCTCTGTTTACATGGTTGCGATGGCGGGAGTGGCGATATTGGGCGGTTGGGCGCTTGACCGTTATGGACC
>Ga0182021_10001181_pt1 | contig 29627 bp, 27 predicted proteins | sample 612E3MmetaG_FD_120493 | JGI IMG/M metagenome (GOLD analysis project Ga0182021, IMG submission 120493) | Permafrost microbial communities from Stordalen Mire, Sweden - 612E3M metaG (Illumina Assembly) | ecosystem: Environmental > Terrestrial > Soil > Wetlands > Permafrost | place: Sweden... | reverse complement strand
TGAGCTCGGCGAGCAGCATCCCATCGAGGGACTTGCCCGTGGTGGTGGTGTCGGTCACGGACTTCCTTCCGTCGTGACAGCCTGACCGCTGGGGTGGGCGCGCCGACAAGGTGCGCGCACAACGGCGTTGACAGGCAGATGAATCCCCTCAGGCCAGATGTCCCGGAGTATTTCGGGGTGATCTTTTCGGCGGATCGCCGCGCCCAGCCTGTGAGGCGCGTGGAGGATCTAGTCCTCTCAACGCCAGCAAGACTAGCACCTCTACGACACCCCACCTACTGTGGCGACCATGTCACCGCATACCCATCGCAACCTCCTCGCCGACGCCGCTGACCCGACGCTGCTTCCTCCTGACAGCGAGCCGGAACCCGCTGACGCGGCCGAGGCGATCGCGGCGGCGCGCCGCCACCCCTCGTCCACCATCGCGTGGGCGGTCCTGGCCGAGCAGGCACTCGCGGACCGTACGGACTCCTCAGACATCAGTGCGTACGCGTTCGCTCGTACCGGCTACCACCGATCCCTCGACGCGTTGCGGCGCAACGGCTGGCGCGGTTCCGGCCCGGTTCCGTGGGAGCACGAGCCCAATCGCGGGTTCCTGCGATCACTCTGGGCGCTCTCCGTCGCCGCGGACCGGATCGGGGAGGACGACGAGGCCGTGCGCTGCGCCCAGTTCCTCAGGGACTCCTCCGAGACCGCCTACCTGGAGCTCGCCGGCGAGTAGGCCCGGTTAGATGGCACGTAGCGATGCGGCTTTGATGCAGGTCTGCAGCTCGTCGTAGCCGCGCGCCACCGGCAGCTGCCCGAACGCGTCGACGACGTGCTGCGGCGGATCGAACAGGATGCCTGCGTCGGCCGCCAGGAGCATCGCCGTGTCGTTGTACGAGTCGCCGGCAGCGATGACGCGGAACGTCACGCTCTGCAGCGCCTGTACGGACGCCCGCTTCTGATCGGGCATCCGTAGCCGGTACCCGGTGATCCGGCCGTCGCCGGCGACTTCCAACGAGTGGCAGAACAGGGTCGGGAACCCCAGTTGACGCATCAGCGGCTGGGCGAACTCGGCGAACGTGTCGGACAAGATGATCACGCCGCTGAACCGCTCGCGCAGCCAGTCGACGAACTCGACAGCTCCGGGGAGCGGCGCCATCGTTGCGATGGTGGCCTGGATGTCCGGCAGCGTGAGCCCGTGCTGCTCAAGGATCGCCAGCCGGTAGCGCATCAGAGCGTCGTAGTCGGGCTCGTCACGTGTCGTACGTCGCAGCTCGTCGATGCCGGTGCGCTCGGCGACGGCGATCCAGATCTCGGGAACCAGCACGCCTTCGAGGTCTAGGCACACCAGCTCCGGTCGCATGTCGGGCTCGCTCACCGGCCCTCCACACGGATCAGGCGGATCCGTCCGGAGACGGCAGAAGTCATCGTGCGCAGTTCGGAGACCGTGTCCGTGAACTCGGCGTCGCGTGCGATGTGGGTCATGATCCCCAGGCGGGCGTGGCCGTCCTCGTCCATGGTCTGCCGTACAGCCAGGATCGAGACCTCATGCTTGGCGAACACCGATGCGACCTTGGCGAGCACGCCCGGCTCGTCCTTGACCTGCATCGTCAGGTAGTACGAGGTCATCGCGTCCTCGATCGAGGCGATGCCGTACCGGCGGTACGTGGACATGGCCGGACCATGGGTTCCCCGGATCCGGTTCCGGGCGATCGTCACGAGATCACCCATCACGGCGGACGCCGTCGGGGAGCCACCGGCGCCAGGGCCGAGGAACATCAGGCTGCCTGCGTTGCGAGACTCGATGAAGATGGCGTTGTACGCACCCCGCACCGACGCAAGGGGATGGGACTCGGGAACCATCGTCGGGTGTACCCGGACGGAGACCTCGTCCTCCTGCTCGCCCGACAGCGTCGCGACCGCGAGCAGCTTGATCACGTAGCCCTGCGCCCTGGCGGCCTCGATGTCCTCGGTGGTGATCGTCGTGATGCCCTCGCGGTGGACGTCCGCGCCGGCGACCTCGGTGTGGAACGCGAGGCTGGCGAGGATGGACGCCTTGGCCGCGGCGTCGTAGCCCTCGACGTCGGCGGTCGGGTCGGTCTCGGCGTAGCCGAGCTCCTGCGCCTCCGCCAGCGCCTCCGAGAAGGAGACCCGGTCGGTCGTCATCTTGTCGAGGATGTAGTTCGTGGTGCCGTTGACGATGCCCATCACCGTCGTGATCTCGTCGCCGACCAGCGACTCGCGCAGCGGCCGGATGATCGGGATGGCACCCGCGACCGCCGCCTCGAAGTACAGGTCGACACCGGCGCGCTCAGCCGCCGAGTAGAGCTCCTGGCCGTGCGCCGCGAGCAGCGCCTTGTTGGCGGTCACGACCGAGGCGCCTGAGGCGAAGGAGGCGAGCAGCAGGCTCTTGGCCGGCTCGATGCCACCGATCACTTCGACGACCACGTCGACCCCGGATCGTACGAGCGCCTCGCTGTCACCGGTGAACAGTGCCGGGTCGATGCCGGCACGTTCGGCGTCGGGATGCCGGACGCCGATGCCGACCAGCTCGACGGGCGCACCGACCCTTGCGGCCAGGTCGTCCGGCGTCTCGAGAAGGAGCCGCGCGACCTGGGAACCGACGTTGCCGCAGCCGAGCAGGGCAACCTTGACGGGCTTGTCGCCATTCACGAGGTTCACGGGATCATCTTGGCCTATCCGGCCTGCGCCCCCGCGCGCTTTCCCATGTCTACGCCGCTGTCAAGCGCGAGCAGGTCGTCGAGAGTCTCGCGCCGCAGCAAGGTCGTGACCTCGCCCGCCGCCACCGACACCACCGGAGGCTTGGTCGCGTGGTTGTAGTTGGAGGCCATGGAACGGCTGTACGCACCCGACGCCGGCACCGCGATGAGGTCGCCGTCACGAAGGTCGCTGGGCAGGAAGACGTCGCGGACGAGGATGTCACCGCCCTCGCAGTGCTTGCCCACCACACGGCAGAGCATCGGGTACGCGCTGGAGGCGCGGTTGGCCAGCACGGCCGAGTACTCCGCCGCGTACAGGGCGGGGCGGATGTTGTCGCTCATGCCGCCGTCGACCGAGACGTACGTCCTCTGGTGGCCACCCTCGATGTCGACGACCTTGACCGTGCCCACGGTGTACACCGCCATCGCGGACGGGCCGCTGATCGCGCGGCCCGGCTCGATCGAGTAGCGGGGCTCCACGAGCCCGTACGCCTGACGCTCGTGCTCGACGATCTCCCGCAGGCTCGCCGAGAGCTCGTCAGGTGTCGACGGCGTGTCGTCGGAGGTGTACGCGATGCCGAAGCCGCCGCCGAGATCGAGCTCGGGCAGGTCGACCCCGGTCGCCTGGCGGAACTGGGCGATGAGGCGCATCGTGCGCTGCGCGGCCACCTCGAACGCCCCGGTGTCGAAGATCTGGCTGCCGATGTGGGAGTGGACGCCCAACAGCTCGATGCGCGGGCTCGACTGGCACCGTACGAGCGCCATCAGCGCCTGGCCGCCCTGGATGGAGAAACCGAACTTCTGGTCCTCGTGCGCGGTGGCGATGTACTCGTGGGTGTGAGCCTCGATGCCCGTCGTGACCCGTACCAGCACTCGCGCCGTCACGCCCAGGTCAGCGGTCAGCTGCTCGATGCGCGAGATCTCGTCGAGCGAGTCGACGATGATCCGGCCCACTCCCGACTCGAGCCCGAGGCGCAGCTCGTCGACGGTCTTGTTGTTGCCGTGCATGCCGATCATCGCGGGGTCCACCCCGCCGCGCAGCGCGACGACAAGCTCGTTGCCGCTGCACACGTCGAGACCCAGTCCCTCCTCGGCGATCCACGACGCGACCCGCGTGGAGAGGAACGACTTGCCCGCGTAGAACACGTCCCACCCGCTGAAGGCCTCGAGGAAGCCGCGGGCACGGGCACGGAAGTCCGCCTCGTCGAATGCGTACACCGGCGTGCCGACCTGGGCGACCAGGTCGTCGACGCCGAGGCCGGCGAGGGTCAGGACGCCGTCGTCACCGCGGGACACGTTGGTCGACCAGAGCCGATCCTCGAGCGCGTTGATGTCCTCCGGCCGGTGCAGCCAGTGCGGCTTGATCGAGATCGCGTCGGCGTGCAGCGATCCCGCCACGTGCATGTGGGTCATGAGACGGAACTGTGCCACCTCGGACTCGGGATGTGCGACGCGAATACGGGCTGTGGACGGTCAGGATGCCGCGCTTGCGCGGACCACGACGCGTCCTACGTCGCGCAACCATACGTCGCGGGGCGAGGAGACGGGCGCTCCGTCGGCGGTCACCGAGACCGTGCCGCAGGTCGCGCCGAGACAGGTCACCGTCATCCGTACCCCCCAGACGTCGAAGAACTGGCCCAGCGTCACGTCGCGACCGCTGCTCCCCTCGACCCAGACGGTGCCGCTCGTGTCGTGCGTGTGGCAAGGAGCCTGTACAGCTCGAAGTCGGTCGATCCCCACGTACGCGGGCACCTCGACCTGTTGCCCGGCCACGCTCACCTCCAGCGTGAGCACGTGCGGGTCGTCCGAGGCGTTCAGGGGCAGCCGTGGCAGGCCGGCGACGTCGATGTACGAGACCGCGTCGCGCGGCGCAGGCCACGGGGGCATGGTCGCGCGGATCTCAGCGGGATCCGGCTCCGCCTGCTTCACGCAGGCGGCCAGAGGCAGCGCAAGCGCAGCCGTGACGAGCGCACGCCGATTCCATGCCATGGCGCGGAGCATAGCCAGATCACAGGACCGTGCCGGCGCACCTGGTTGGGATCTTTGCTAGCCTTCCATGCGGCGCCAGACCGTTGGCCCCCGTAGCTCAGGGGATAGAGCACCGCCCTCCGGAGGCGGGAGCGCAGGTTCGAATCCTGTCGGGGGCGCATTGGTGATACCACGGGACGAGGTGCACGGCACGCAGCCTCTCCCCCGACGCGAGGAGCCGCGTGACCGTTGCCGCAGATCCCGATACCCCCGGGATCACGCGTTCGCGCCTGGGGTGGCGTGGCCTCGCCCTCATCTGGCTCGTGGCGCGTGGCATCGTGTTCGCCGTCTGGGCGTACTTCGGCCTCACGACGCAGGGCGACGTCCTCTACTACTGGCAGCGTCTCAACCTCATGGCGAGCGGTACGCCGTTGTCGCGGACCCTCGTCGAGTACCCGACACCTGTCGTCTGGTTCCTCGACATCCCGTACTGGCTCGCCGGACGCTCGCGACCCGCGTTCGTCGTGGTGTTCATCGCCGGCATGCTCATTCTCGACCTGCTGTTCGCGATCATCCTGTGGCGAGCCGGCGGAAAGCGCCGTACGTTCGCGGTCCTGTTCTGGATCGTGTTCACGTTCGTCATGGGCCCCACCACGTACATGCGGTTCGACCTCGTGCCTGCCGTCCTGGGCGGCCTCGCGGTGCTCTCGTTGCTCGCCACCCGCGACACGGTCGCCGGAGCGCTCGTGGGCCTCGGTGCCGCGTTCAAGCTCTGGCCGGCCCTGCTGTGGCCCGGAACTCAGGGCGATCGACGCGGCCGCGGACGTGCGACGCTCGGCTTTCTCGTCGTCGGTGCCGGTCTGGCGGTCATCTCCCTCGTCGCCGGCGGCTGGGACAGGCTGGTCTCGCCGCTCGCATGGCAGAACGCACGCGGTCTGCAGGTCGAGTCGATCTGGGCCACGCCATTGATGCTCATCCGTGGGTTCGCACCGTCCAGCTACACCGTCGGTCTGTCCCAGTGGCAGGCGTTCGAGATCACCGGCAACGGCACGGCCATCGCGTTGGCGGCCTCCTCCGTCGCGACGGTGATCGGCTACCTGGCGATCGTCGTGACGTACGTCTGGTGGCTGCGCCGCCCGACACGCACCGTCGTCGAGGCTGCTCTGATCATGGTGCTGGTCGTGACCATCGTCATCGTCACGAACAAGACGTTCAGCCCTCAGTACATGATGTGGCTGGGCGGCCCGCTCGCCGGTCTGCTCGTCGCGGCCGGCCGCGCCTCGGCTGAGGCTCCGGTGCCTTCCTGGCGCGCCCTTCGGACGCTCACGGCGTGCGTGCTGGGCCTGACGCTCGTGACGCAGCTGGTCTACCCGATCCTGTACCAGCCGCTGGTGCACGGCGGTGCGCTGCTGCTGCTGGCGACGATCGTGCTGGTGCTCCGCAACGTTGGGCTGGTGTTTTTCCTGCTCTGGCTGGCCATCCTCGTACGTCGCATGCTGCGCAGCGGACGAGCCGGCGATGCTGTGCGCGACGAGATCGCCAACGACGAGTCTGACGACAAGGAACGGAAGGTGGGCCCATGACGTGGTTGCGTCGCGAGGCCAAGCGAATCGCCGCCAGCGGCTGGACGTACGCCGCGTTGTGGGCCATCAGTCGTGCCTTTCTGGCCTACGTGTGGGCGCACTTTGTGACCTTCGTCATGGGCGACGTCACCTACTACCTGAGCCAGATCACCAACTCCACCTCATGGTCCAGCTCACTCGTCGAGTACCCGACGCCGGTGGCGTGGGCGATGGAGCTGTTGCGGTGGGTGACCGGCGGTAACCAAGGAACCTTCGTCTGGGCTTTCGCCACCGCGATGCTCGCGCTCGACGCGGCGATGGCCCGGATGACCTGGCGACTCAGCAGTCCCCAGTGGCGCGTACCGGCCGTCCTCACATGGATCGTGTTCGTGGTCTTCCTGGGGCCGATCGCATACTTCCGCTTCGACATGGCACCCGCCGTGCTCGCGGGAGCCGGCGCCTTCCTCGTCCGCCGCCGGCCCGCTCTGGCGGGAACGCTCATCGCCTGCGGTGCCGCGCTGAAGCTGTGGCCCGCACTGCTGGTCCTGCCGTTGCTCGGCATGGGCCGACGAGGTACCCGGGCGGCGATCGGATTCGGGATCACCGGTGGCACGCTGGCCCTGACGAGTCTCGTGTTCGGTGGCTGGGGGCGGCTGCTGTCCCCCCTGGCCTGGCAGTCGAACCGCGGGCTCCAGATCGAGTCCCTTCCCGCCACCCCGCTGATGTGGCTGCGAGCCTTTTCCCGAGGCCGCGACTGGATCGTCGGACTGTCCAACTACAACGCGTACGAGATCTCGGGCCCAGGCGCACAGGTCGCGCTCCAGATCGCCAGCGTGGCCACGATGCTCGGCTTCCTCCTGGCGATCATCATCGGCGTCCGAGCCGCGTGGTCCATCAAGCGGACGCCGAGGACCGTGGCCGCCGTCATGCTGGCGATCATCCTCATCATGATCGACGTCAACAAGACGCTGAGTCCTCAGTACATCCTCTGGCTGGGCGGGCCGCTCACCGCGCTCATCGGCGGAGGTGAGGATGACTCGCGGCCGTCGCTGAGCTGGCCGGTGGTCTGGTCCCTGCTCTGCATGGTCCTGGCGTTCCTGACGCAGATCGTCTTCCCCCTCCAGTACGGCAACCTCGTGAGCGGCAGTGGCGCGCCGCAGGCCGTGGCCGCCCTGGTCGCACGCAATGTCCTGCTGATCGTGATCACGGTGGTCGTGTCTATCAAGGCCTGGAGGATCACCCGCACACGCCGACCGATGCACACCGGGCGCGAGTCTCTTGAGATCGAAGTATCTGGTGGCGTGGCTTAACATGGGTTGAGGGATCGGGTTTCATCGCTCGATCTCGACGACGACGAACGAGGGGCACCGTGGCCATTCAGCCCGACCAGGACACATCTGCAGCTACGCAGGACTTCGGCGCCAACGACTGGCTCATCGAGGAGATGTACGAGCGGTACGAGGCCGACCCGTCCTCCGTCGACGCCACGTGGGCGGACTTCTTCCGCAGCCACAAACCTACGGCGCCCGTCACTCCATCCGAGCCGTCGGCGAGCCCGGCCACTCCGGCCCCTGCCACTTCCCCTGCCCCGGTGCCGCGGCTCGAGCAGGCCCCGCCCGCGGCCGCACCAACCGCTCAGACCCCCGCGCCCACCGAAGTGACCGAGCAGCGCCCTCCCGCACAGGCAGTGCGCGCCACCGAGCCCGCCGCCCAGCCCGCCCCGGGCGCACCGTCGCGCTCGGAAGCGGTGGCGCCAGCGCCCGACCTGACCGGCAACCAGTCGTACCTGCCCGCGCAGCCCCCGAGCTTCTCGAAGCGTCCTGCACCGATCACGGACCAGCCCACCAGGCAGACACTGCGCGGAGCGCCGCTGCGTACCGCGAAGAACATGGACAGCTCACTGGAGATGCCCACGGCGACCAGCGTCCGTACGGTGCCGATGAAGCTCGTGATCGACCATCGCACGATGATCAACGCCCACCTCGCCCGCACGATCGGCGGCAAGGTCTCGTTCACGCACCTCATCGGGTACGCGATGGTGCAGGCGCTCAAGGCAGTGCCGGCGATGAACGTCGCGTACGAGGTCGTCGAGGGCAAGCCGACGCTCGTCGAGCCGGACACCATCAACCTCGGCATCGCGATCGACATGACGAAGCCGGACGGCACGCGGCAGCTGCTCGTTCCCAACATCCGTAGCTGCGAGCAGCTCTCGTTCGGGCAGTTCTGGAGCGCGTACGAGCAGGTCGTCTCCAAGGCGCGCAAGGGCTTGCTCACGGTCGACGACTTCGCCGGTACGACGGCGACCCTCACGAACCCGGGCGGCATCGGCACCAACCACTCGATCCCCCGGCTCATGAGCGGTCAAGGCCTGATCCTGGGTGTCGGTTCGATCGAGTACGCGCCCGGTTACCTCGGCGCGAGCCACGAGCGGCTCAACGAGCTCGGCGTCTCGAAGATCATGACGCTGACCTCCACGTACGACCACCGCGTGATCCAGGGCGCCCTGTCCGGCGAGTTCCTGCGGACGATGGAGAACCTGCTGCTGGGCAGGAACGGCTTCTACGAGGAGATCTTCACCTCGCTGCGCATCCCGTACGCACCGCTCGAGTGGGACACTGACATCTACGTCGGCAGCGCCCCGGAGCTGGTTGACAAGGAAGCGCGCGTCCTCGAGCTCATCGCGTCGTACCGGGCCCTCGGCCACCTCATGGCCGACATCGACCCGCTGACGTACCGGATGCGTCGCCACGCCGACCTGGAGCTCAAGACCCACGGCCTCACGCTGTGGGACCTCGACCGGACGTTCCCGTGCGGCTCGCTCGGCGGCAAGTCGCGCACCGCGATGACGCTGCGCGACGCCCTCGAGATCCTGCGCGACGCGTACTGCCGTCACATCGGCGTCGAGTACATGCACATCACGAACATCGAGCAGCGCACCTGGTTGCAGAGGAAGCTCGAACAGCCGCCCGTGGCGCTGAGTCGTGACGAGCACCTGCGGATCATGGACAAGCTCAACGAGTCCGAGATCTTCGAGACCTTCCTCCAGACCAAGTTCATCGGTCAGAAGCGGTTCTCCCTCGAGGGCGGCGAGTCGACGATCGTCGCGGTCGACGAGATCTGCGAGCAGGCCGCCGACATCGGTCTCAGCGAGGTCATCATCGGCATGCCGCACCGCGGGCGGCTCAACGTGCTGGCCAACGTCGTCGGCAAGTCGTACGGCCAGATCTTCCGCGAGTTCGAAGGCAACATGGACCCGCTCAACACTCAGGGCACCGGTGACGTGAAGTACCACCTGGGCGCAGAGGGCGAGTTCGTGTCGGGGACGGGAAGCCGGATCCGCGCCTCCGTCGCGGCCAACCCGTCCCACCTCGAGGCCGTCGATCCCGTCGTCGAGGGCATCGCCCGCGCCAAGCAGGACCGCCTCGTCAGCGACCACGAGTTCCCGGTCCTGCCGATCCTGCTCCACGGAGATGCCGCGTTCGCCGGCCAGGGCGTCGTGTACGAGACGTTGCAGATGTCGCAGCTACGCGGCTACAAGACTGGCGGCACGATCCACGTCGTCGTCAACAACCAGGTCGGCTTCACGACCGCACCGCTCGACTCACGCAGCTCCACGTATTGCACCGACGTGGCCAAGGTCGTCGAGGCACCGGTCTTCCACGTCAACGGCGACGACCCGGACGCGTGCGTACGAGTGGCGCGCCTGGCGTTCGAGTTCCGCCAGCGGTTCGCCAAGGACGTCGTCATCGACCTCGTGTGCTACCGCAAGCGCGGCCATAACGAGGGTGACGACCCCAGCTTCACCCAGCCGCTGATGTACGAGCTCATCGAGGCCAAGCGCTCGACCCGCAAGATCTACATCGACGCGCTCATCGGTCGCGGCGACATCACGACCGACGACGCCGACCAGTACGCGGAGAAGTTCCGGATCAGGCTGGAGACGGTCTTCAAGGAGATCCGCTCGATGACCGCCGACGCTTCTGCCGAGGAGGAGTACCGCAAGGTCCCGTACTACCCGTCCAAGCTCGGCAAGGGGGTCGGGACGGGCATCGGCAAGGACGTGATGGAGCGCGTCGCCGCTGCCATGACCGAGTTCCCCGAGGGCTTCACAGTGCACCCCAAGGTGCTGCCGCAGCTGGAGCGTCGGGCCGACATGATCCGCACCGGCCCGATGGACTGGGCCACCGCGGAGACGTTGGCACTCGGGTCGCTGCTGCTGGAGGGCCGTCCGATCCGCATGACGGGCCAGGACACGCGCCGCGGCACGTTCTCCCAGCGGTTCGCCGCCGTGGTCGACCGCCGCACCAACGAGTCCTGGGTCCCGCTGAAGCACCTCGCCCAGGAGCAGGGCACGTTCGACATCTACGACTCCCTGCTCAGCGAGTACGCGGCGATGGGATTCGAGTACGGCTATTCGGTGGCCGCGCCCGAAGCGCTCGTCTGCTGGGAGGGCCAGTTCGGCGACTTCGCCAACGGCGCCCAGACGATCATCGACGAGTTCATCGCGGCCGGTCAGGCGAAGTGGACGCAGAAGTCGGGCGTCGTCCTGCTGCTCCCCCACGGCTACGAGGGCCAGGGACCAGACCATTCCAGCGCCCGTATCGAGCGGTGGCTCCAGCTCTGTTCCGAGGGCGCCCTGGCGGTCGCCCAGCCGTCGACCCCGGCGAGCTACTTCCACCTGCTCCGCACCCACGCGTACGTGAACTGGCACCGGCCCGTCGTGATCATCACGCCGAAGTCGATGCTGCGGAACAAGCTTGCGATGTCGATGCCCGAGGACATCACGGGCGGCCGTTGGCAGCCCGCGATGGACGACCCCACGATCACCGATCCGCAGGCCGTGACCCGTCTCGTGCTGTGCTCCGGCAAGATCCGGTGGGAGCTTGTGGCCGCCCGCGAGAAGTACGGGCTGCAGGGTCAGGTGGCGATCATCCCTCTCGAGAGGCTGTACCCGCTGCCGGCGAAGGAGCTCGCTGCGGTGCTCAACCGGTACCGCCACGTCACGGACGTGCGCTACGCCCAGGAGGAGCCCTCGAACCAGGGTGCCTGGTGGTACATGGAGCGCAACCTGGCCGCGGCAGTCAAGGCCCAGCTACCCGACTACGACCTCGTCATGACGGCGTTCACCAGGTCCGAGTCGTCAGCACCCTCGGTCGGTTCGCACCACCTGCACGAAGAGCAGGAGGCGCAGCTCCTCAAGGCCGCCCTGGGCGGCCAGGACTCGTAATGACGGGGCACTGACGTGTACGACACCGACCGCGGCATCGAGGAGCTCGACCGGCGCCGCGGGGACGAGACCGTGACGCTGGCCTGGCTCGCGGAGGAGCTGCGGACGTTCGTGGACCTGCACCCGGAGTTCGAGACGCCTGTCGACAGGCTCGCCACGTGGCTGGCGCGCCCGGAGGACGACGACGAGTAGCCGCTGACAGAAGAGTGACCACCCGGAGGTGGCTTGCCTAGACCTTCGGGAGGTCGTCGCGGGCGTCGCCGCGTGCGCGCTTGAGCGCGAGCGTGGTGCTCGGGAGGACGCCGCACCCGGCGATGACCGCGCTCAGCACCGCCACGACGCTCCACAGGGCGACGTTCGACGACAGCGAGCTCAGAGCGACGGCGAGGTTGAGCAGGGCGCTGCCGACCAGCGCCCCACGGATGTAGAACCGCTGCCGCCAGGTCGTGAACGCGATCCAGCCCAGCAGCGCCCCGTACAGCAGGAGCATGACGCCGACGCCGATGGAGAACTGCCCGTGCGACTGTACGGACGAGCCGATGCCGAGCCCGATGACGACGAGGGCGAACACGCCGGTGAGGACTGCCGCCACCGTCAGCGGGACCGGCCGTGACACCGGCTGCCGGCGCTCGGGGACGCTCATCCACACTCCTCGTCTCAAAACTGCCAACCTGTGAATCCCACAGAGTGGGCAGAGATCGTCTCGATAACGACTTCTTTCCGCTGAACCCTAAACTATGGTGGTTTTGAGGCTCGCCGGCACTGACCGGTCGGTAGTCTTCCCCACGGAGCCGTCATCTAGCACAAGGAGCTTCACCCGAATGGACTGGCGTGACAGGGCTGCCTGTCTCACGGAAGACCCCGAGCTGTTCTTCCCGATCGGCAACACGGGTCCCGCGCTGCTCCAAATCGAGGATGCGAAGCGCGTGTGCGCGCGTTGCGAAGTCCGGGACCGCTGCCTCCAGTGGGCCCTCGACGCAGGGCAGGACCACGGAGTGTGGGGCGGCATGAGCGAGGACGAGCGTCGGGCGCTGAAGCGTCGCGCGGCCCGTTCCCGCATGCGCGCCGGCTGATCAGACCGGCACCTCGACCACCGCGCGAGCCCCTGGGCCGTCCGGGTTGGGCCCCAGCTCGAACTGACCGTGCAGGTCGGAGACGAGCGTCTCCACGATCGACAGGCCGAGGCTCGTCGTGTTGCCTGCCTGGAAGTCGTCGGGCAGCCCACGACCGTTGTCAGTGACTTCGATCCGGAGGGTGGAGCCTTTCCGTACAGGCCTGACCACGACCTCCCCGGAGCCGGACGAGAAGCCGTGCTCGATGGCGTTCTGGCACAGCTCCGTGAGCACGAGGGACAGGCTCGTCGCCGCGGCTGCCGCAACTTCGCCGAATGAACCGTCGCGGCGGGCGGTGACCTGTCCCCGCGAGGCCGCCACGTCGCCGACGTGCCGCAGCAGCCGGTCCATCACGTCGTCGAACTCGACGCGCCCGTCGAACGTCTGGGACAGGATCTCGTGCACGATGGCGATCGCCTGTACGCGCGACATCGCGTGCTGGAGCGCGAGGACGCCCTCCTCGGACTGGATCCTGCGAGCCTGTAGGCGCAACAGCGCGGCGACCGTCTGGAGGTTGTTCTTGACCCGGTGATGGATCTCACGGATCGTGGCGTCCTTGGTGACGAGCTGCCGTTCGCGTCGCCGGAGCTCGGTCGTGTCGCGGCAGACGAGCAACGTACCGATGGAGCCGTGCGCGTCGGTGAGCGGTACGACCTTGACGTTGATCGATCCCCGGTCGGTCTCCACCTCGACGGTCGCCGGGAGCTTCTGGCTGATGACCTTGGTGGGAGCCTGGTCGGTCGGCTCTGCTCCGACCATGAGCGTCGACGTGAGCTGCGCGATGTCCTCGCCGACCAGGTCCCCCTGGAGTCCGAGACGCCGGTAGGCGGAGACCGCGTTCGGGGACGCGTACGAGACCACGCCGTCCTCGTCGAGCCTGATGATCCCCTCGCCGATGCGAGGCACTCCTGACGCGAGCGCGCGCGCCGATGACTTGCCCGCCTTGTACGGGAAGTCGCCGCGCCACAGCATGTCCGTGAGGATGTCGGCGATCTCGCGGTAGTTGTCCTCGAGCGCGCCAGGAGCTCGTACGCCCATCTGGTTCGTGTGGCGCTCGATGACGGCGAGGCAGCGTCCGTTCCGTACGACCGGGATCGCCCAGACGTCCACGGGGACGCCCGCCTGGAGCTTGTTGTCGCCGGCCTCGCAGACCTCCTGCGACAGGTACGCCTCGGTGACCAGATGCTCGGGGTCGTAGCTGATGACCTCGCCCACGACATCGTCCTCGAGCGCGGTAGGGCCGGTGGCGGGACGGATCTGTGCGGCGGCCCAGAACTCGTTGTCGTCAGTGCCGGGAACCCAGCAGATGAGGTCGGAGAAGCTGAGGTCCGCGAGCAGGTGCCACTCGCTGCGGATGTCCGTGAGAATCGCGACTTCCTCAGCGCCGAGGTCGGTGTGGTCGGCGACGACCTGGGCCAAGGAGAGCATGCCGCTCACTGTACCGAGTCGCGGTTGGTGACTCTGGCGTCGCCCGTGGCAGAATGACCACTCGTGCCCACGCAGTTCGGCGAGGGTGGAGACACTGAGGAGACCAGCATGGGCAAGGGTGGACGAAAGCGTCGCGCTCGCCGCAAGAACGCCGCGAACCACGGCAAGCGGCCGAACGCCTGAGAGCGAGAATGTCGAAGCCCTCGTCCATGGACGAGGGCTTCGTGATGTTCAGGTCAGGCGCGCTTCTCGATACGCAGGCTGGACACCCGCAACGAGACACGGCTCACGACCGTCTCAGGTGCTGTCTCGTCCGGACAGGCCCGCTTGACGAGGGTCTTGACGGCCATCCACACCTCGGCCTGGTCCAGGCACGGCTCGCAGATCGCGATGTGCGCACGGACGGCTTCCTCCGTGGCGGAATCGAGCTCGTTGTCCAGGAACTCCTGTACGTGCTCGAGGACCATCTCGCATTCTTTGGTGTGCTCGTCCGTCATGGGTTCTGCCGCCGTCCGATGAGTCCCCGCTCGGTCGCGTAGTCGCGCAGCTTCTCCCGCAGCTGGCCACGGCCGCGGTTGAGACGAGACATCACGGTGCCGATCGGCGTACCCATGATCTCGGCGATCTCCTTGTACGAGAAGCCCTCGACATCAGCCAGAAGCACCGCCATCCGGAAGTCGTCGGACAGGTCGCTGAGCGCGTCCGTGACGATGCTGTCTGGCATGGAATCGAGGGCCTCGACCTCCGCGGAGCGCAGGCCGCTGCTCGTGTGCGACTCGGCGCGGGCCAGCTGCCAGTCCTCGATGTTCTCGCCGTCGCTGATCTGAGGCGCGCGCTGCGCCTTGCGATAGCTGTTGATGTACGTGTTCGTCAGGATCCGGTACAGCCACGCCTTGAGGTTCGTGCCGGGCGTGAACTGGTGGAAGGCAGAGTACGCACGCGCGAAGGTGTCCTGCACGAGGTCCTCGGCATCCGCCGGGTTGCGCGTCATACGCAGCGCCGCCCCGTACAGCGAGTCGATCATGGGCATCGCGTCTCGCTCGAATCGGGCATCGCGCTCTTCGGGTGTTTCCTCCGCCAGATCGGTCGTGAGCTCCGACGGTTCAGGCGTGGTTGTCTCCAGTGTCATCAGCGCCGACCCTAGCGCCGCACGCAACGGCAGCGCATCCCACCTTCGTAGAGTCTCGGGAACAGTCAGGGTCACCCTCCAAGAACGCCGTGCCGTGGTGCGGCTATTCCACCTGTCCCGTGCGCAGTTCCGTCTGACCACGGACCACGGACCACGGACCAGGGACCGAGCCCGAGGCCAGCACCGACATTTAGTGGCAGGTATACGGTCGTCGGTTCCTATACGCATCAGCGACCCGCTCAGAGCCACTGAATGTAGGTCGAGCGAGCTACGTCGCGTCAGCCGGCGAGATGCGACCACCGAACGGCGCCAACAGCGTCTTGGCCACCGTACGTGCGTCGGCCTCGGCGATGTCCGTCGGGTAGTCGGGCAGGAGGTCGTCCCAGACGGGCAGCAGCGAACCGTACAACTGACTCTGACCCTCGGGGCGGCCGAAGAACCACACGTGCACGTGGGCGCCACCGTCGCCGATCCGGTACACGTGGCAGCGCGCGATGTACGGGATGGCCTCGACGGAACGGACGATCCGTACGGTCAGGCGGCCCAGTTCGCCGGCCAGCTCGTCGGGGAGGTCTTCAAGGTCATAGTGGCGACGCGTGTGCAGCATCAGCACGAGCGGCACCCCCACGCCGTCGATCCTCGTCAGCCGCCAGTCGTCATTCAGCCAGATCCCCTGGTCGGAGCGCTCGCAAGAGGTGCAGTCGACCCCGCCCTCGCCGTTCCGTGCCTTCTCCGGGACCACGGGCGGCCGCAGTCGGGCGACCGTCAGGCCGTCCTCATCGAACGGAAAGATGTCCCAGTACGTCATCTTCGCGAGCGGGAGCCGCAGCTCCGCGTCGGCCGCGGCGATCGCGTGGTCATAGAACTCTTCGGGAGTGAGTGCCATGCCTCGCACTCTAGGTCAGTCCGGACACGAGATCCCTGCCGCGCAGGGGTTCTTCGTCGAGCATCGTGGCGAGGCCCTCACGAACGTTGGTGCCCGCCGTCGTTCCTCAGGTGTGTCGTCGTACCTGTCGGGCGATGTCTCTATCGTGTCGACGCCGGCGGACGTTGAATCCAACGTCTCGTGCGGACCTGACAGGCTTGGTGCGGCTGTGGTCGTCAACGAGGGCTGCTCAGAGTTCCAGACAGCCGCTAAGGCCGGTGCGAACGTCGTGGTGGAGTACTCCATGGCGTGCTTCTGGGGCTAGCGCCCAACCGGTCTGAGACCGCTACCTGGACTCACGACAGTGAGTCGACAAGCGCCTTCGCCGACTCGACGACGGTCTTCATGGCAACGTCGCGGGACATCACGCGTTTGAGCGGTACGAGGTCGTGGCCGGCGCCTTCCATCCGTACGAGGCGTCGCTGGGGGGCGTCGAACCAGCCAGCAGGGAGAGCGGCGACCAGCTCGTCGGCGCCACCGAAGGGATCCCTCTCGCCTTGGACAACCGTGACCGGTACGAGAACTCCAGCAAGCTCCTCCACCCGGCTGCGGTCGGGCTTGCCGGGCGGGTGCAACGGGAAGGACAGCGCGAGCACGGCCGCCTGCGCAGGCAGATCGGGGTTCGCACTCCCCCGGCACGCACAGCGGGCGCCGGCGCTGTGGCCGCCGACGAGCAGCGGGATGTACGGATGGTGCTCGGCCACGTGGCGTACCGCGACCTGCCAGCCCGGGTCGAGCTGGTCGGGACGCGCTCTCATGGGACCGCCGGCCGCCTTCCACGCCTGCTCGTGACGGATCACCGTGATCCCCTCGACCGGCAACGCGGCGACCAGCGCGAGCAGGTCGGCACCGTCGATCTTGCCGCTCGCACCGTGCCCGAGCAGCAGTACGGCCCGTTGGGAAGCAGCCTCGGCGATGTGCAGCCGACCTCCGTCGCTGAGGTCGACGATCACGACTCCTCGATCGGCTCGACGAGGTCAGGGGTGTTGTTGGCGACGGTGTTGACCTGGGTCGACACCGCGTACGCCTCGAGATCCTCAGGCTGAGTCACGGTCAGCAGGTCGTGAGCCGCCTGCGGATCCTCGAGCCCAGGATCGAGCCACTTGGCCCAGGCCTCGGGCGGTACGACCATCGGCATCCGGTCGTGGATGTGACCGAGCTTGTCGGTCGCACGCGTCGTGATGATCGTCACGGACGTCAGCCACGCCTCGGGGCCGTCGACGGAGTCGTCCTTCCAGAACTCGTACAACCCTGCCATCACGAGCAACCCGGTGTCGGGCTTGATGAAGAACGGCTGCTTGACCGGCTTGCCCTTCGCGGTGAGCTGCTCGGTCTCGTACCACTCGTAGTAGCCGTCAGCCGGCAGCAGGCAACGACGCTTCGACAACGCCGTACGGAACGCCGGCTTCGACGCGATCGTCTCGACGCGGGCGTTGATCATCGGCGGACCGCCAGGACCCTTCGACCACGACGGTACGAGGCCCCAGCGCGGCGCGATGAGCCGACGCGTCACGATGCCCGTCCCCTTGTCGGCACGCTCGACGACCGCCGGTACGTGGTCGGTCGGCGCCACGTTCCAGGACGCCGGAGGGATCTCCAGCACCTGCTCCAGCTCGAACATCTCCCGCAGGGTGCTCTCGTCGGCAGATGCCGCGTACCGTCCACACATAGCCAAAGAATCTACCCGTCGAATGCGAATTGTGACCCGATCCGATTGGTATGCGGCACCCGGGAAGGGTAGTAATGGAGCATGAGTCTTCTGCGTTTCGCCGGTCGCACGATGTTGGCCAGTTTCTTCGTGGTCCAAGGGGCCAAAGCCGTCATGAATCCCGAGCCACTCGTCGCGGACGCCGACCCGTTCGCCAAGGCGTTCGTACCCCTGGCACAGAAGGTCGCCCCCGCGTCGGTCGCGGGCTACCTGCCCGAGGACACGAAGACGCTCGTACGGATCACGGGCGTGGCTCAGGTCGTCGGCGGCCTCATGCTGGCGACAGGCATCGGCCGTCGGCTCGGCGCCGGAGTGCTCGGCCTGTCCATGGTTCCCCACGTCATCGCGTCCCGGCCTCTGAAGGGCTCCACGGCCGAGGAGCGGGAGATCGCCAAGTCACACCTGCTGCGCAACGTGGCTCTGCTCGGAGGGGCGATCCTCGCCTCGCTCGACACGCAGGGTCGTCCGAGCCTCGCCTGGCTCGCCGACGACCGTCGGGAGCGGCTGACCTCGGACGCCGAGCGCACGGCGAAGCACCTCACCGGATCCGCCAAGCGCACCGGACGCGGCGTCGCCAAGAAGGCCCGGCGCGCAGCCGAGCGTGCGGCGAAGGATGCGCAGCACGCGAAGAAGTCGGTCACCCGTGAGTTGAAGCTCGCGGGCAGTGAGGCCAAGTCCCAGGTTGCCGGGGCCCAGCGCCGTCTGGAGCACGCGCTCAGTTGAGCGAGCCCGCGCCCGTCCCCTGGGCCGCCCCCGTGGCGGCCGGCCCGCTGCGGGCGCGAGTCGTCGTACCCGGTTCCAAGTCCGCGACCGCTCGCGCCCTACTGCTCGCGGCGATCGCCAGCGGCCCCGGCACGATCACCGGACCCCTGGAGGCCCGTGACTCGCAGCTGATGCGCGACGCGCTGAGGGCGCTCGGCGCGGTCATCGACGACTCAGACCACCTCACCTGGAAGATCCGCCCGGCCAAGCCGGTACGTGCGGCGGCCGAGATCGACTGCGGCCTCGCCGGTACGGTCATGCGGTTCGTACCGCCGGTGGCGGCGCTCGCATCCGGCACCACACGCTTCATCGGTGACGAGCAGGCCAGCGCCCGTCCCGTACAGCCCATCCTCGACAGCCTGCGCCAGCTCGGTGCGACGGTCGATGGGGACCAGCTGCCGTTCTCGGTCACAGGACCCGTACGTGGCGGCACCGCGACCGTCGACGCCACCGCGTCGAGCCAGTTCGTGTCCGGACTGCTGCTCACCGCGGCGCGCTTCCCCCGCGGACTGACGTTGCGCCACGACGGAGACGGCGAAGTGCCTAGCCGCCGCCACATCGACATGACGGTGGAGTGGCTGCGGGCGCGCGGCGTCCAGGTCACACACCCCGACGAGGACACCTGGGTGGTGCAGCCCGGACCGATCAAGGCGGTCGCCGAGACCGTCGAGCCCGACTTCATGACGGCCGCGCCGTTCCTTGCCGCCGCAGTGGTCACCGGTGGCACCGTGACGGTGGCCGGTTGGCCAAGCTCGTCCACCCAGCCCGGAGCCGATCTTGGCGACGTGCTCGCCGAGTTCGGCGCCTCGGCGACGCTCGGTACGGGCGGTCTCACGGTCTCGGGCGCCGGCCGCATCCACGGGGTCGACCTCGACCTCCACGACGCCTCCGAGCTCGTACCGGTCGCTGCCGCCCTCGCGGCGCTGGCCGTGACGCCCTCGACGATCCGCGGCGTCGCCCACATCCGCGGCCACGAGACCGACCGGCTCGCGGCCCTCGCCGCGGAGATCACCGGCCTCGGCGGGTCGTGCGTGGAGACGGCGGACGGGCTGGACATCGAACCCGCGCCCCTGCACGCCGGGACGTTCCACTGCTACGCCGATCACCGGCTCGCCCACGCGGGAGCCGTGCTCGGTCTCGTACAGCCCGGCATCGTTCTGGACGACATCGCCTGCACGTCGAAGACGATGCCGCGCTTCCCGGAGACGTGGCTGGGCATGCTCCGATGAGCCGTCGAGGCAACACGGGGAGCGTGTACGAGGACGACCAGAAGGGTTTCGACCGCCCCGCCCGCCACACCCGGCCTCGCACCAAGGACCGGCCCGACTACTCCAAGCTCGACGTCGCGCGCGTCGTGACGATCGACCGCGGACGGTACCGGTGCGTCATCGACGGGCGGGCGGTCAGTGCGACGAAAGGCCGGTCACTCGGGCGTACGTCCGTGATCGTCGGCGACCTCGTACGACTCGACGGCGACACCTCCGGCGAGCCCGGCACCCTGGCCCGTGTCGTCGAGGCGCTGGAGCGGGTGACGGTCCTGCGACGTACAGCGGACGACGACGACCCGTACGAGCGGCCCATCGTCGCCAACGCCGACCAGCTCGTGATCGTCACCGCACTCGCCGACCCGCCACCGCGGATGGGGATGATCGACCGGATCCTCATCGCCGCGTACGACGCGGGCATCGACCCGCTGCTGTGCCTCACGAAGTCGGACCTCGACGACCCGACCGAGATCATCGCCGCGTACGAACCGCTGGGCGTGCCGATCGTCGTCACCCGGATCGGGCAGGAGCTGTCGGAGCTCCGCTCGTACCTCGACGACCACGTCAGCGTTCTCGTCGGTCACTCCGGCGTGGGCAAGTCCACCCTTGTCAACGCGCTGATCCCCAGCGCGCACCGAGCGACGGGAGTCGTGAACGATGTCACCGGCCGCGGCCGCCACACGTCCAGTGCGGCGATCGCGTTGGAGCTGCCGGGCGGTACGGGCTGGGTCGTCGACACACCCGGCGTACGGTCGTTCGGGCTGTCCCACGTCGATCCGAAGAACATCCTCAGATCGTTCTCCGACCTTGACGGACTCTCCGAGGACTGCCCCAGGGGATGTACGCATGCGGCGACCGAGCCGGAATGTGCGCTCGATGCGGCCGTCGCCGAGGGCAGGTTGCAGCCCGAGCGGCTCGCGTCGTTCCGCCGGATCCAGGTCGCGGACCATCCTGATCGGTCGGATCGCCAGAACTAGCCGGACGAGGTCCCGCAGGCGGCGGATCGTCCCCGGTAACCTGCTGACATGGCTGCCCGCAAGGAACTCACCGACGACCTCCGCCTGGCGCACGTGCTCGCCGACAACGCCGACTCGATCACATTGGCACGGTTCCGCGCTCAGGACCTGCGGGTCGAGCACAAGCCGGACCTGTCCGAGGTCACGGATGCCGACACAGCCGTCGAGGAGGCGATCCGCCGGACGCTCTCGTCGAGCCGTCCTCGCGACGCCGTACACGGCGAAGAGGGCGAGGACACCGGCTGGGGCCCGAGGCGCTGGGTCATCGACCCCATCGACGGCACGGCGAACTTCGTCCGCGGCGTGCCTGCCTGGGCGACGCTGATCGCGCTCATGGTCGAGGACCGCGTCGAGGTGGGCGTCGTCAGCGCCCCCCTGCTGGGGCGCCGCTGGTGGGCCTGTACGGATGGTGGGGCGTTCACCGGGAAGTCGCTGATGAGCCCGACTCCGATGCGCGTGTCGAAAGTGAGCTCGTTGTCGGACGCGTTCCTCTCGTACTCGTCGCTCAAGGGCTGGGTCGACGCGGAGCGCGGGCTGCAGTTCGGCGACCTGATGCGTACGGTGTGGTGCACGCGCGCGTTCGGCGACTTCTGGTCGCACATGCTCGTCGGCGAGGGCGCCGTCGACATCTCCGTCGAGCCCGAGCTGGCGCTGCACGACATGGCAGCGCTCGACGTGATCGTGCGCGAGTCGGGAGGCCGGGCCACGTCGATCGAGGGCGCCGACGGGCCGGTCGGTCCGGGCTTGCTCTGTACGAACGGGCTTCTCCACAACGAGGTCCTCGACCTCCTCGCGGAGTTCGCCGAGGACGCTGCCGAGAAGGACGAGACCGAGGAGTCCGTCATCATCGTCGGCCGCCGCGGCCTCCCCCCGGAAGACCACTAGCTCAGGGAGAGCACCTATCCTCGCGAGGAGAGGAGATATCCCGTTGAGGAGAGGAGGTATTCGCGCGAGGAGAGGAGATATCCCAAAACCGCAGTCCACAGATCCTCTCCCCGCACGCACAGATCCTCTCCCCGCACGTACAGGTCCTCTCCCGAACCAGAGTCCCTGCTCTCGCGGCGGGCTACAGGGCTACAGGGCTACGGTGCGGACTCGTACAGTCTCTGGAAGCGCCTCGAGCTCGGCCACCAGGCTGGAGTGGCCCTGGTCGTCGAGGTCGGTGATGACGTAGCCGAGGGATCCCCGCGTACCGAGCACCTGTCCCGCGATGTTCACGTCGTGATCACCGATCACGGCGTTGAGCCTCGCCAGTACGCCTGGCACGTTGCGGTGCAGGTGGAGGATCCGGGTGCGCCCGCTCGGCGTGTTCTGGATCTGGGGCAGGTTGACGGACAGGACCGTGGACCCCAGCGACTCGTAGTCGGCCAGCTTCGTCGCCACGAAGCGCCCGATGTCGCGCTGCGCCTCCATCGTCGACCCGCCCACGTGCGGCGTGAGGATCACGTTCGGAAGCCCCTGCAAGGGAGTGACGAAGTCCTCGGTGTTCACGTGAGGCTCGTTGGGGAACACGTCGATCGCGGCACCGGCCACCCGCCCCGATACCAGGGCCTCGCGCAGCCCGTCCAGGTCGACCACCATGCCGCGGCACAGGTTGAGGAACAGCGACCGCGGTCGCATCTTCGCGAACTCGGCCGCCGTGAAGAAGCCGGCGTTCCCTGGGCGCCCGTCGACGTGCAGCGAGACGACCTCCGCCTCGGCGAGGAGCTCGTCCAGCGAGTCGCAGCGGCGCGCGTTGCCGAGCGCCAGCTTGTCCACGATGTCGTAGAAGATGACCCGCATCCCGAGGGATTCCGCCACTACAGACAGCTGCGACCCGATGTTGCCGTAGCCGATGATGCCCAGCGTTCGGCCGCGCACCTCATGCGACCCTGAGGCCGTCTTGTCCCACACGCCCGCGTGCATGCCCCTGTTCTTGTCGACCAGCCGACGAGCGAGCGCGATGATCTCCGAGAGAGCGAGCTCGACGACGCTGCGGGTGTTCGAGAACGGGGCGTTGAACACCGCGAGGCCGGCGTCACTGGCGGCGTTGAGGTCGATCTGGTTCGTACCGATGCAGAACGCGCCCACGGCCTGGAGCTGCGGGTGGGCCGCAATAACCTCCGCCGGCACATGCGTGGCCGACCGGATACCCAGCAGAGCGACACCCTCGAGCGCCACCGTCAGGTCCTCAGGCGTCAGGGCGACGGTCTGCGACTCGACCTCGTACCCTCGCTCGGTGAGGATCCGCTCGGCATCGGAATGGACGTTCTCCAGCAGTAGCGCCTTCACAGCGGATGATCTTGCCACGACCCGAGCACGACCGGCGACGAGTCACGTCACGCGGAACGTCGGAATCGCCGCCAGGAGCTCCCGGGTGTAGTCCGACTGCGGATCGCGGTACACCTGTTCGCTCGCTCCCTGCTCCTCGATCCGCCCGTGCCGCATGACGATGACCGAGTCGCACACGTGCCGTACGACCGTGAGGTCATGGCTCACCATGATGAGCGTCAAGCCGTGCGCGGCCACGAGATCGGTCAGGAGATTGAGAACCTGAGCCCGTACGGACACGTCCAGGGCAGATACCGGCTCGTCGGCGATGAGGACCTGCGGCTTCGGTGCCAGCGCCCGCGCGATGGCGACCCGCTGCCGCTGTCCCCCGGACAGCTCATGGGGGAAGCGGTCGGCCACCTCGAGCGGCAGGTCGACCGACTCGAGCACCTCCGCGAGCCGCGCGCGATGGTCCGTCGGTACATCGCCGCTCACCCGCAGCAGCCTCGACCGCAGCGGCTCGGTGACGATGGCCCCGACACGCATCCGAGGATTCAGTGAGGACCGCGGGTCCTGGAACACGAGCTGTACGGACGAACGCAGGCCGCCGAGGTCGCGCTCGGCACGGTGCGAGACCACGTCCCCCTCGAATCGGATCCCGCCCGAGGTCGGCTCGTCGAGGGCCGTCATCATCCGTACCAGCGTTGACTTTCCCGACCCTGACTCCCCCACGATCCCGAGCCGCTGTCCCGTCTCGACGATCAGCGACACGTCGTCGACCGCCAGTACAGATCCTGGCGTGCCCACGCGCCCGTACCGTCGGCTCACGTGGTCGACCTCGTACAGGCTCATCGCCGCCCCGGCCGCTCATAGAAATCCTCGACCGTCGGCAGCCTCTCCCCCGGCGCCACCGCATCGAGGCGCGCGGTGGCGACCAGGCCACGCGTGTACGGGTGGTTCGGCGCGTTGAACACCTGCGCCATCGTGCCCTGCTCGACGAGGTCCCCGTCGAGCATGACGAGCACCCGCTCGCACAGCTGCGACACCACCGCGAGGTCGTGGGAGATGAACAGACAGGACGCCCCGACAGCCTCCAGCTCCGTGTCGAGGAGGTTGAGGACCTTCGCCTGTACGGTCACGTCCAGAGCCGTCGTCGGCTCGTCGCAGATCACGAGGTCGGGCCGATTGATGAGCGCCATGGCAACCACGACCCGCTGCCGCTGACCACCGCTCAGCGCGTGCGGGTACGCGTCGGCCACGCGCTCGGGATCCTCCAGCCCCACCTCGGCCAGCACCTCGAGCACTCGCCCTCGGGCGACGCCATGCCCCAGGTTCTGGTGCAGCAACAACACCTCGGCGACCTGCCGCCCGACCGGCATCGTCGGGTCGAGCGCGGTCATCGGCTCCTGGAACACCATGCTCATGAGATCCCCGCGCAGGGGCGCGAGCTCACTGTCGCGCAGCCCCACCAGCTCGCGTCCCGCAAGCCGGATCGACCCCGACACGTACGCGTTCTCGGCCAGAAGGCCCATCACAGCGAGCGCGGTGACGGTCTTGCCCGACCCGGACTCGCCGATGAGGCCGAGGCGCTCCCCCGGTTCGAGGCTGAACGAGGCGCCGTGGACGACCTCCCGGCGCGACCGGCCGAACGCGATCCGCAGGTCGGTGACCTCCAACAGAGGGCTCATGCGGCCTCCCGCAGCCGCGGGTCGAGGTGGTCGCGCAGTCCGTCGCCCAGCAGGTTGAGACCGAGCACGGACAGGGCGATCGCCAGGCCCGGCCAGAGGGCCTGGATGGGAGAGGTGAAGATGTACGTCTGGGCGTCGTGCAGCATCCGTCCCCACGTCGGGGTCGGCGGCGGCGTGGCGAGGCCGAGATAGCTCAGGGCGGCTTCCGCGAGGATCGCGATGCCGAACGAGACCGACGCCTGGACGCCCAGTACCGCGGCGATGTTGGGCAGCACGTGCCTCACCGAGACTATCCATCGCGACGTACCCGACGCCCTCGCGGCGAGGATGTAGTCCTGCGTCATCACGATCAGCGTGGCGGCGCGGGCGACCCGCGCGAACGCCGGGATCGAGGCGATGCCGATGGCGACCATCGCCGTCCCGGTCGACGCCCCCACCGCGGCGGCCAACAGGATCGCAAGCAGCAGCGCCGGGAACGCGTACAGGATGTCGCTCACCCGCAGCACGATCTCCGACACCCAGCCGCCGCGCATGCCCGCGAGCACGCCGAGCGGTACGCCGCCGAGCGCGGCGAGGCTCACAGCGACCACACCCACGTACACGGTCGTGCGGGCGCCCACGAGCAGCCGGGACAGGATGTCGATGCCGAACCCGTCCGTACCGAGCAGGTGGCGCCAGCTGGCCGGCTGCAGCGTCTGCGCGGGTTGGATCTGGAGAGGGTCGTACGGGGTCCACACGAGCGACACGAGCGCCGCGAGGATCACTACGGCCACGAGTACGACGCCGATCCACAGCCCTGCGCGCCTCATCGGGCATCACGTCCGCGCAGCCGGGGATCGATGAGCAGGTAGCTCAAGTCGGTGAGCAGGTTGATGACGAGCACCGCGAAGACGAGCACCATGACGATGCCCTGGACGACGATGAGGTCGCGGTTGGCGACAGCCGACAGGAGCGCGGTCCCCAGTCCGGGCAGCCGGAACACCTGTTCCACGACGATCGCACCGACCAGCAGCGTGGCCAGCTGCAGTCCGATGACGGTGACGACCGAGATCGCCGCGTTGCGGACACCGTGGCGCCACAGGGCGCGCCAGCGGGTCCAGCCGACGGCACGGGCCGTACGGAAGTAGTCCTCGCTCAGCACCTCGACGAAAGCGCTCCGTACGTAGCGGGTGAGCACGGACGCCTGCACGATGACGAGCGAGGTGACCGGAAGGACGAGGTGCTGAAGGAATGCCACAGGACGCCAGCGGCCGGACGCGTCCACGAGGTCCGTATAGCCGTTGGCCGGAAGCCAGTGGAGGCCGACCGCGAAGACGATGACCAGCAGGATGCCGGCGTAGAACGCGGGGATCGACAGGCCGAACTGGGAGACGGTCGACGCTGCCGCGCCCTGCCAGGTGCGGCGCTTCATCGCGGCGAGCATCCCCAACGGGAGCGCGACCAGGGGCGCGATGAGCATGGAGATGACCACCAACCAGGCGGTGACCCCGATCCGCGGGGCGACGAGGGCGGTGACTGACTCGTTCGTGAGGTACGACCGGCCCATGTCCCCGGAGATCATGCCGCCGACCCACGAGAAGTAGCGCACCAGGAGCGGCCTGTCGAGCCCCAGACGGGCGCGGAGTTCGGCGATCGATGCCGGGTCGGCCCCGAAACCGAGGATCGCGGTCGCGACGTCACCGGGCAGTGCGTTGACGACGAGGAAGATCGCGATCGACGCGACGAACAGGCTGGCGGCGAAGACCAGCAGTCGCACAGCGACCGTCCGCCCCAGGTTCACACCCCTGAGGCTACCGGGATGCGATCGTCGTCAGGTCGAAGCTCAGCGAGGTCGCGTTCTGCCCCACCCCGGTCACGTCGCTGGTCGTCACCACGAGGTTCGGCATGAGGAACAGCCAGTCAGCCGCCGCATCGTTGGCCAGCAGCTCTGCCGCCTGCTTCATGAGCTGTACGTAGTCGTCGGCCGAGCCGGCATCGGCTTCCTTGACGAGAGCCTGCAGCTCGGGGTTGTTGTAGTGCCAGTAGTACTTGGGATCGGCCCACTTGACGAGGTCGCGAGCCTCTACGTGGTTGACGATGGTCATGTCGTAGTCGCCGTTGGTGAACACTTCCGTGAGCCAGCGGGCGAAGTCGAGCTGTTCGATCGTCACCGTGATGCCGACGTCCTTGAGCTGGCTCTGTACGAACGTGGCCGAGTCGGTGGCGTACTTGACGACCGGAACCCGGAGCCGCAGCGAGAGGTTGGTGACGCCGGCCTCGGCGAGGAGCGCCTTGGCCTTTGCCGGGTCGAACGGGTACGTGTTGGACAGGTCCTCGTAGTACGGCTCGGTGGGCGCCACGTGGGAGCCGATGAGCTGTCCGTGTCCAGCCCAGACCGTATCGAGGAGAGCCTTGCGATCGATCGCGTAGCAGATCGCCTGCCGGATCTTCAGCTGGGACAGCGCCGCGTTGGAGTGGTTGAACCCCATCGTGACCTTGCCGGTCGTCGTACCCTCCACGATCGTGTACTTCGCCGTGTCGCTGAACTGGCTCAACGACTGGGGCGCCTGGAGGCTGCTGATGATGTCGAGGTCACCGGACAGCATCGCGGTGGTCATGGCGTTGGGGTCGACGTAGTAGCGGAGGGTCACGTCGTCGAACCGACCCGGAGTGCCCCAGTACTTGGTGTTCTTGTCGAGCGTGATCGAGTCGCCCTTGGTCCACGACGAGTACGCGAACGGGCCGGAGCCCATCGGCTTCGTCGCCATGTCCGTACTGGCCGGATCGACGATCATTCCCGCGGTCGACGTCATGGAGTACAACCACTCGTTCGACGGTTGCGAGAGCGTGACGACGACGGTGCTGGAGTTCTGGGCGGCCACCGAGGCGATCGGAGCGAGCTGACGCTTGATCGTCGACGACGTGCTGGTGCGCATGCGCTGGATGCCGGCGACGACGGCGGCCGCGTCCACAGCGGTGCCGGAGGCGAACTTGGCGCCCTGCTGAAGGGTGAACGTGTACGTCAAGTGGTCGCTCGAGACGTCCCAGCGCTCGGCAAGGAGCGGCTTGATGTTGCCGTCCGAGTCCATCTTCACCAACGTCTCGTACACGTTGTAGAGGAGCAGCTGCGGGATCGACGCGGCGTCCGACATCGTCGGGTCGAGGGTGGGTGGTTCGAGCGACGCCCCGACGCTGAGCGTCTTGGGTGTGGCGGACGGTGTAGACGGGCCACTGCACGCTGCCGCGCTGACCGCGATCGCTGCGGTTCCCCCGAGCAACGCTCGGCGGGAGATCCGGCCTGACACCATGCTTCAGCCCCCTCAAGAGGCCACACCGGGACGGCGTAGCTACCGGAGAATCTTAGGCCAAACCTCCATCTCCCCCTGTGAGGCGCCAGTGACGCCCTCCCAGGGGCCGGCGGATTTGGGTCCGCGGCTCGGCTCGGGTAACGTATCCCAAGCACGACAACGACGCGGGGTGGAGCAGCTCGGTAGCTCGCTGGGCTCATAACCCAGAGGTCATAGGTTCAAATCCTATCCCCGCTACCACCGAGAACCCGCTTCTGACAAGGCCTAACAGCCCTGTCAGGGGCGGGTTCTTCCACGCTTGCGCGGCATCGCGCAACATCCATGCGGGCCACGCGACCAGCTCTGTCAGCGCTCGCCGTCGGCATCGCACCGGATTCGCCCCGCCGGCGTCGGCGCAATGTTGAGCGAGCTACCGCCGAAGCCACCGGTGCTGTGGGTGAGTTCTGGCCACCGTGAGGTCTCGCCGCACTTCCCCGTGATCCACGGGGCGAGCGCGTCGAAGTACACCATCTCCCGGATCACCGACCGGGTATCCGACGAGGTCGAGGGTGGCACAGCCGCTCGTTGCAGCCTCGCGACGTGCTCGCTCAACATGGTGACAAGCGGCTCGGGTAGGAGACGACCCACTCGCCACCGTCTTCGGCGGCGGAGTGGCGACCTGGCGGCAGTCACGCTGGAGCTGGCGGGATGACCCAATCAGCAACGGCGCCGCGCAGAACCATCGCGCTTGGCCAGGAATCCGCTGCCGGCGGCGATGATCGGGCCACCCAGGTGCCTGGTGGTCAACGCTGGGCGGTCTCCCAAGGGATAGCGGCCCCGAGGATGGGCCGCTCTGCTGTGCTGGTGAGCGGGCCGGCGTCGGTGGTCACCCGGTTGCGACCCGCCCGCTTGCTCGCGTACATGAGTCGGTCGGCGCGATCAGCAACGTCTTCGGGGCTCTCGGCCGGTACAGCCATCGTGGCGCCGACAGAGACGGTGACCCGTACCTGCGTCTCACCCTGCTGGATCCACGAGTTCTCCACCAACATGCGGACCCGCTCGGCGACGGCGGCCAATCCGGACTCGTCGATGCCTGGCAGCAGGGCCAGGAACTCCTCACCTCCCCAGCGCACCGGGACGTCACCGCGGCGCAGCCCGTTGGCCAACGTCTGGCTGACCATGCGCAGCACCGCATCACCGGTCTTGTGCCCGAACGTGTCGTTGACGTCCTTGAAGTGGTCCGCGTCCACGAACAGCACCCCGAGAGTGGTGGCCTGTTCAGAGACTGCCTGCATCAGGGTCTGCAGGTGCAGCTGACCGAAGCGGCGGGTAGCCAGGCCTGTCACGGAATCCAGTGAGTCGTCCTTACGGTCCTGGCGGTTGCCCGCGTACGGATTGACCTCCCGGGTGGAGAAGACCTCCACGGAGCCCACAATCTTCCCGTCAGCGTCTCGCAGGGCCTGGCCCCGCACGGTGACCGGGACACGCTGGCCGTCCTTGTGGTGCAGGTAGACGTGGGCCTCGCGGGGCTTGCCGTCGTCCATCACCGCCTGCAGCGGGCATCCCTGCAGACACAACTGCCTACCAGCGCCGTTGACGTGGCGCAGGATCCCTTC